>SDBV01001065.1_pt1 | contig 40594 bp, 35 predicted proteins | sample 2277081 | NCBI WGS metagenome assembly SDBV01 (sample SAMN10402039, study PRJNA504765) | marine sediment metagenome | isolation source: marine sediment core GS10_PC15, 223 cmbsf | place: Arctic Ocean: Southern Knipovich Ridge | collected 2010
TTTGGGCGCATTTAGGTCACTTTTGAACATGTAGTCTCAGGTCCACAACTCCCGCCTCCCGCAGCCTCACACACCACCAAATCCCCATAACTCCGCCTCCCGCATACACTTACAGACATTTTTTCCGCCCCCCGATTCGGCGTGTCTTATTTGCTAAGTGTCCACCCTCTTTGCCGGCATCTTTTTTCAATTTTCTCATTTTTTTTTCTCCCAGCCCTCCACCGGCCCACTGCCCCCCCCCCGCGGACGCCGGCCCGCCGATGTACGAAAGTCCGCAAGTTAAGCCAGAGGCGGGATTTGTCGATATTCCATTGATAAAATACGCGGTCTGGCTGTGCGCGTGCGGCGTTTTTATGGGAACCACCGGCCAGGGGTATCTGGTCCACTGGTGCCTGGGGGCCTGGCTTGTATTTTGTGTTTGGCGAAATGGTCTGATCGGTCGGTATGGGTGGTTTTGATGTCATGGACAATACACCATGATGAAGCTTAGGCATATAAAGTTTATCGGTATGCTGGTGTTATGCTCGGCGGTACTGGTCTATATGGTGGTGCTGACGCTGCTGAACCTGCAGCATTTCGAAGAGGTGGTTGTCAAGCAGACCCAGCGTCACCTGCTCGTGATTGCGCAAACCAAGGCCAATCATGTCGAAGATGTTGTCAACGGTCTTTTGAGTGATATGGAGATTACCGCCTCCGAATGGGCCTGCCATCACGGGCCTGCGATGGTGTCCAGGGCCGACAGTGTGGTCGAATTAGCCAATAATGTTTACAGACGTTTCAATGGGCTGGCTGACCATGTATTTTATCTGGATAGTCGCGGCATAGTTGAGGCCTCTGCCCCGTCGTCGCCGGAGTTGACTGGTGCCGACTTCTCCGGTCAGCCCGATGTGGCGTCTGTACTGGCTGACAGGGGCCCGCATATTTCCAAACCCTTCGAATACACCGCGGGCGTAAAGGCTGTTTCGTTCTGTATACCGGTCGTCGAGTCCGACGATACCATAGGAGTACTGCGGGCCGTTGTACCCCTGGTCGCTGTCAGGACCATGGTCGGGGCCATCGGCCTGGGGCATAATACCGCCTGGATGGTCGATCGTGCCGGCCATATCCTGAGCCACGCCGAGGACAAATTTCTGGGACGGTCCGTATTTGCGCTGAAGTTGAGGCAATTGGGCGATGAGCAGGAAGAACAAAAAGTGATTTCCGGAATGCTCAAGGGCAGCCATGGGGTGACCAGTTTTATCGCCGACCGTCGAAGCGGTGACAAGACAATGGTAGCCTGGGCGCCGGTGCATATCGGCAAGGATAAATGGGGCTTTGCCGTCAGTGCCGACTACGACCATGAGGTCGCAGAGCCAATCCGGATGCATTCGGAGAACATCTTTATAATGATGGGCTGTTTCCTGGTCGCCATTGCGGTGGCGGGCTATGCCTATTATCGCCTGGACAAAAAAAGGGTCCGCCTCGGCGCTCACATAGCCATCGACCGGGTCAACGACCAGTTGCAGGAACTCTCCCTGGAAAAGGAGCGGATGGTCGGCTCGCTCGAATCGCGGCTCAAACAACTGAAAAACATCGTTAAATCGATACCGGTCTGCCTGTTCTGGAAGGATGTCAACGGCGTCTATACCGGCTGCAACGTCCGGTTCGCATCTGCCGCGGGCGGTTCGTCGCCGGACGACATCGTCGGAAAGACGAATCACGATCTCTGCTGGAGCAAAGAGCAGGCCGACTACATGAGTACGTGTGATAAAGAGATAATGAGAACCGGTATTCCCCTGCTGAACGCCGACGTAGGCCTCAGACAGGCCGATGGCAAGCACGGCCGATTCCTGGCGAGCATTGTGCCCTTCAGGAACGGCGACGGCGATATCAAGGGGGTTCTCGGTGTCCTGGCGGATACAAAACTCCTGCTCGACCAGGACGATTCGGAGTTGAAGGTGCTGCGTTTGTCCGAGGCTATATCCAACATGAATGCTGTATTTGTCGCCGTTGATGCCGAGGGCACCATCACAACGATCAATAATTGTGCATCCGAACTTTTCAACGTATCCGGGATCGAATGCACGGGAAAAAGAATTGACGATTTCCTGCCGGAGGCGGTCGCCAGGGAATTGGGGGATGCGATTGAGAATTTCAAATATCACGGTCGGCAGGAGGCTCGGCAGACCCTTATGACGATCGAGCAGGAAGATTACGATGTTACAATCAGGGCCGTCTGTCACACCGACCTGTTCATGGGTGTCGTAATGGTATGCTTTAATGTGAGCCGGCATACCAGAGCCAGGCAGCAGGCCAACGATGCTGGTTCTCGCAAAAGCAAATTCATCACAAGTCTGAGCCAACAAATAGTTACGACCATGGAGGGTATCCTCGGCTATACCGATGCCCTGCGGCAGGGGGGTCTTTCAATGGACCAGCTCGATAGTGTCAGCATGATCGACAGCGATTCCCAAAACCTGCTGAGCGTTGTCAACGAACTGGTGGACATGTCCAGGAGCGAAACCGAGACAGGCACGGCTGGCCCGCCGGAGGATGTTTCCGATGCCGATACCGCCGATGAATCGGCCCCTGAGCCTGTGCCGGATCGTCCCCATAAGGACGACCAGCCCACGTCGGAGGGGCCTGCTGCCCCGAATGACCAGCCCACGTCGCAGGCCCCTGTCGCGGATAAAAATGCGGACGAAAAGAAAGACCATGACAGCGACAGTGATCAGCCGCTTGTGCTGGTGGTTGACGATGTCGCCGAGAACAGGCTGCTCCTGGATGTCCTGCTGAAAAAGGCTAACTACAGGACCACCCTGTGTGCCGACGGCAGCGACGCCGTTATGGCAGCACAGGAGGAAGTGTTCGATGTGATCATGATGGATGTCCAGATGCCAGGGATGAACGGCCTGGATGCCACAAATGAGATTCGGTCGAAAGGTCTCAATACGACAACGCCTGTCATAGCGATGACAGCCTCTGTCTCGCCGGGGGATGAACTGATCTGCCTCGACGCCGGTTGCAACGATTATGTGCGAAAACCCATCAAGAACGAATTGGTGCTCAGAAAGGTCTGGCGATTTATACAGCATAACCGCCAGATTCGACTCGCCGACGAGGGCAATGACATAATATCATTCCTCGCGGATGACCCTGATTACCATAAAGCCATTGAGATGTTCGTCGAGTCCCTGCCGGGCCGTATCAGTGAGATGCAGCAACTGCTGGACCAGGAACAATTGAAGGAACTGGCCCTGAAGGTTCATGCGATAAAGGGGCTGGGGAGCTTCGCGGGGTTTTCGGTATATACGGAAGAAGCCGGGGTCCTGGAACAGAAAATCCGCGACAATGACATTGAACAGGCTCGCATGGAACTGGACAAAATGGCCCAACTCTGTGCGCGGACAAAACTGACACCGTGACAGCAATTGTGAGACAGCATGCCGGAACGGGTTCAAATCGCCTCTCTTAATCCGTCATGCATATATCACCTGTTTTCTCTTCAGTCGTCAATCCCGAAGAAATCCATCCACTGGTCGGTTTCCAGTTGTGAGATGCCGGTGCGTTTTTCCTTCGGCTCGCGTGTCAGCGTGCCCCGGCCAAGCAGATTCTGAATCATCATCCAGAACGGCTCGCATCTGACGGAGACGGCTTTTTTTTGCTGTGCCGCTTTGCGGATCCGTCTGTCATCACTGACCACGATAAGTCTCCTGGGCGCAGTATTGTCGGATATCTTTTCCTCGATAAGATCGTCGGCCTCTTTTTCCGTGCCGGAGAAATACACCTCCAAGCCAGCTAACCCCCCCAGCTCAGTCTTGTCCGGCGGGCCAATACCATCGAAATAGATGTGGCCGCGGTCGCCAATTCTCCCCAGATACTGACAAAGCAATCTGCACAGCCCTGCCTCTTCCAGCATCGCGTATTCTTCATTGCTGCTCTGTATCCAACGCAACAGATTGTATCCATCTACGATATGGGGCATGTTACGGACCACTAATTTATCCTGCTGACTCAGCGGAGTATCTGATCTCGCCGGCCAGAATGGTTTTTTCGATTTTGCCCCTGGCAAGCCATCCGTCATACGGACAGTTACCGCTTTTTGACAGGAATTTGCCCACGTCGATGACGTATTCGGTGTCCGGGTCGATAATCGTGATATCCGCGCGGTCGCCGGGGGCGATTGTGCCCTTGTCAATGCCTATCACCGAGGCGGGCCTGCATGTGAGCATAGCCAACAATTGCGGCCAGTCAATCACGCCCGGGTCAACCAGCGCCTTGACATACAGCGACAAGGCGCATTCCAGACTTATCATACCGAACGGGGCGGCCAGGAACTCCAGCTCCTTCTCGCTCTTGAGGTGCGGCGCATGGTCGGTGACGAGGGCATCGACCAGCCCTTCTTTGATGGCCTGCTTGAGCACTTCTATATCCTTCGACGTTCGCAGGGGCGGATTGACCTTGAAGTTCGTATCGTAATCCACAACGGCATTGTCCGTGAGCAGAAGATGGTGCGGGGTCACCTCACATGTAACAGGCAACCCGTTGGCCCTGGCCTGCCGTATAACATCGACCGACCCTGCCGTGGAGATATGCTGTGCATGATAGCGGACGCCGGTCTTTTTGACCAGTTGCACGTCTCGCCAGAGCATCATCTCCTCCGCCAATGGGTCGATGCCGGGCAGCCCCAGCACGGTCGAATTATAGCCGGAGTTCATCACGCCGTCCCCGGCGAGCGAATCGTCCTGGCAATGCTGGGCAATGACCGTATCGAGCATTTTGGCGTACTTCAGGGCACGAAGCATTACCGATACATCCTGCACACCGGCGCCGTCATCGGTAAATCCGACCGCCCCGGCCGCCGACATCAGGCCCATCTCGGCGAGTTCGACGCCTTCACGATTTCTGGTAATTGCGCCCATGACGTAGATGAAAGTCTTTCTGGCCTGCCTGCCCATCCGGTGGACGTACTCGACACGCGTGGCCTCGTCGATGGCGGGCTTGGTATTCGGCATACATACGACCGATGTAAATCCTCCGGCAAGCGCCGCGGCTGAACCACTGGCGATGGTTTCTTCCTCCTCCTCGCCGGGTTCACGAAAATGCACGTGGATATCGATCAGCCCGGGACAGACAATCCTGCCTGTGGCGTCGATCTCGGTGTGGGTGTCGGTGCGTTTATCGGTGTGGGTATCGGCCCAGTCGTCGCTCCGGCCGATCTTCTCGACCTTGTCGCCGACTATCAACAGGTCGCCAACCTGGTCAACGCCATTGGCCGGGTCGATGATGCGACCGTTCTTTATCAGTATCGTGCTGGCCTGGCTCATTTGGATCCCGGTCCTGTACTCTGCGTTTTAGCCTTTGCTTTCTGTTGCGCCATCGCCGCCTGGTTGACCAGGAACAGGACGGCCATTCGCACCGCCAGTCCGTTGGAAACCTGCTTCAGTATGACGCTGTTGGGGCCGTCGGCGACCTCGGCTTCCATCTCCAGCCCACGGTTAATGGGCCCTGGGTGCATTACCAGGATGTCCGGCTTGGCGCGTTTCATTCGTTCGACGGTAAGACCGAACATGTGTGAATACTCCCGCGTGGAAGGAAACGGGTTTCCGCCGAGCCGCTCGAACTGGATGCGCAGCATATTGACTACGTCAAGCCCTTCGAGTACGTCGTCGAGACTGTAGCTGACCTTGACGGGCATCTCTTCGACCCTGGCGGGCATCAGTGTGGGCGGACCGATCAATGTGACCTCTGCGCCGAGTTTGGTCATCGCCCAGACATTGCTTCGCGCAACACGTGAATGGGCAATGTCCCCAACGATGCCGATTTTCAATCCTTCCAGACTGCCCCTTGCCTGACGAATCGTATATGTATCCAGAAGCGCCTGGGTCGGATGCTCGTTGAAACCGTCACCGGCGTTGACTACACAGGCGTCTGTATTCCTGCTCAGCAGCTTGGCGGCGCCCCCGGCATTGTGACGCAAAACGATGATGTCTATGCCCATCGCCTCGACATTGCGGGCGGTATCGATTAGTGTTTCGCCCTTGCTGACTGAGCTTGTCTTCCTGGTGAACTCGATGACATCGGCACTGAGGCGATTGGCGGCCAGCGTAAAACTGATCCGCGTCCGGGTACTGTCCTCGAAGAACATGTTGACGACGACCTTGCCGCGAAGGGCTGGGGCCTTCTTGATGGAACGGGTGCTTATTTCCTCGAAACCCTTTGCGGTATCGAGAATAAATTCGATCTCCTGCCGGCTCAGCTCCCTCAGGCCGAGCAGGTGTTTGCGATTCCAACCGGATTTATTTGTCTTTCGTCTGGCCACTTTTATACCCTTGGGGGTAGTAAGTTTCCGCGAGTATGCTTTTAAGTCATTGTTGTAAGGCTACTTACCCGCGCACGAACGGGAATTCTCAATCGCCGGCAGTCTATTCAACCACGACCTGATCCGTTTCGTCGGTCTCTACGAGGTTTACCGCGACAGTTTTTCCCTCGGGCACGTCCACTCTGGTCCCGACATAGTCGGCCCGTATGGGCAGCTCGTGATGGCCGCGGTCAACCAGCACCGCCAGGCGTATCGCCCTGGGCCTGCCAAAGTCTGTCAGCGCATCCATCGCAGCCCGGACACTTCTGCCCGTGTATAAAACGTCATCGACGAGTATAATGACCTTGTCGCTGATATCGAATTCAATCTCCGTGGCGCGTACCGTCGGCTGTTCGTCGCCCTGTGGGTCATTGATGTCGTCCCTGTACAGGGTAATATCGAGCGTGCCGCAGGGGATGTCGGTGCCGAGTTCGGCTGTCAGTTTGTCGCAGAGCCTCCGGGCCAGGACTTCGCCTCGACTGCGGATTCCGACTATGGCAATATCAGCTACGGAGGGATTAGCTGCAACGATCTCCCCCGCCATGTCCGACAGCGCCAATGCAACCTGCTTTTTGTCGAGGATTACTTCCATACCGCCTTAGTCCTGAAAATCACCGCAGAGACCACCTGAATCACCCGGTTTGGGGTTACCCGTCCGGCGATTTTTGCCGAATAAGCCATCGGGACAGAGTATAGCAGTACCGCTGATACAAAGCAACAGCATTGTGGATTTTGGCCGGTATCACATCCATAACGGCGACCGACCGACCGGCAATGCTGTAGATCGTGGTATTATGGGACGTTGGATTTCAAGGCTGGCCCCGTGTGCGGATTTTTAGTACCCATCCGGGCTGATTTATGATATAATGCGGCACTGAGGGCTGATGTTGACCAGGTTGAAAACATTGCGTTCGATTATCGATTCGTGGCGGTGCTGTCCGGCAGTGGTTATGCTGCCGGTTATGCTGGCATTGGCCGGGGCGGTCTGTACGTCTGCCCATGCAGCGACGCAGCCTGCGGGGCTGGGTTATGTGAACATCCCCGTCCTGCGGCTCAGTGACCCCAATCTCCTGGGCGAGGGTGTAACCATCGCGGCGATTTGTCGCAGCCTGACATATCTCGACGGCCGGCCGCAGAACGACTACCGACTCAATACCGAGCATAGCTGTCTCTGGCAAAGCCGGGTGAATTTTGTTGACGGGTACCCGGACCAGGTGGGCATCTCACAGCATTCCACCGCCATAGGCGCGATCCTTGTGGGCAGTGACCAGGCGGGGCACTATCCGGCGACAGGTGATTTTCACTATGAAGGCATAGCCCCGGCAGCGAAGTTGGAAGTCTATGAATTCTGGCGATTCGTTCGGGATCATGTTTTTGAGGGCCGAAAGCTCGACGCCGGGGTGCTGACTATGAGCCTCGGCATTACCTTCGACGACTGGTGGACGCACGGCATAGAAATGCTTGCCGACAGGGACGGCACAATCATCGTCGCCAGTGCCGGCAATGGGGACAACGCGTGCGAGCCGGTGCTCTACCCCGCCGCCGGGGCCAACGTTATCGCGGTGGGTGTTGTCAATTCTGCGGCTCAGGACGGCGCAGTGACTGGTGCCGAGGGCTTTTCACTGCCGTATCCGACTTCTTCCAGCACGGGACCGACGGCGTGGGGCATAAGCAAGCCGGACCTGGTAGCACCGGGCAATTTCCTCGTGCCCGATGCCAACAGTGTCGGCAATTACCTGCTCAGCGGCGATTTTTCCAGCTTTGCGGCCCCGGTAGTCTCCGGTATCGCAGCATTGTTAGTGGAACGAGCCGGTGGCAGCGAGGAGCTTCATCAGGCTCTGGCGGCCAAAGGAGGCAATTGTGTAATCAGGGCGATCCTGATGAATTCGGCGCAGAAGCTGCCGTTCTGGCACAAGGGCAACGCCGACGTGGACGACGACCATACAGTGCCGCTGGATATGACACAGGGCGCAGGTCTGGTCGATGCGGCCGGGGCGATGGAACAACTATTGGCCGGGCGCGGCACTGCCGGGCAGGTCAAATCGGCTGGCTGGGACAACAATATAATCGAACGGTCAGGGCTGTTTGAAAATGCCTACACCTTTGAGATCGACCCGGCAGAGCAGTACATCGCCGTCACGCTCGTATGGAACAGGCATTATCAGCAGCAATACCCATTTGCCCCGATACCGTCGGCAGAGAGCAACCTGCGTCTGGAACTGTGGGCCGTTGACCCGAACCTGAACAGCCCCAAAAACGATTACATGCTCGATTTGAGCGACAGCTATGTGGACAACGTGGAACATATCTTCTGCAAGGCCGACCCGAATTACAGCCACTATGAAGTCGTGGTCACCTGCACCGGCCCAGCGGACGGACAACAGGTATCGGGCCAACAGACCGAAAGATATGGAGTTGCCTGGGACCTCCGTCCGGCAAAGTGGCAGGACAACAGGTGGTGGAACGATCTCAACGCCGACGGTGTAATCGATTATCTGGACAGCCTTATCTACAGCATAATCAAGGATCGTTCTTCGATACTCCAGGACAGCTCGGCGGTCATGGACCTCCTGAAGCTGTCGGGCCAACGGTTCGAACTGCTTAGCGACAACTGGGCTCAGTGGAAAAAATTCTTCGATTTCGGCAGCGAGCAAGACCCGACGCAGGCGATTCGATAACCGCGTACTCACACAACGCGTACTCCCACAACGCGTATTCCCGCGAAATGACTTGACCGTATCAGCCATCGTGTGTATATTTCCATGTGGCTGTTTTCACACACAGCCTTTGGGGACAAGGATGAATTTTTGGGAATTGCACCTGCAAATCTGAATTGTAGCGGTAGGGGGTTATGAAATACCCCTTTTGTGCCCGCGAGAAAAGGTAAAATATAATGGGCGATTGTCAGCCGCGCAGGATGTGATGGGAACTCGGATTAACATAGGAGGTTGAAATGCTGCTGCCAAGACGACTCAGGAAGATTATCGCGTTGTTTCGCGGGCAGGCCAGCCCGCTGCTTGTCGGTCTTGCCATCGGTTTGGGGTTCTGGTTTGGCCTGATGCCGGGCTTTACGGGGCTGCACGCCGTGATGCTTCTGTGTCTTGTCCTGGTGAACCTGCCGACAGGGTTGTTCCTGCTTTCTGCGGGTTTGGGCAAAAGCGTGTCCCTTGCGGCGGCACCGCTGCTCTATCACGCCGGCGGATTTCTGCTCGATCATGCGCCCTGGCTGGTCGGGCTGCTCTCAAAGATTCCCATCGTCGGACTGAGCGACTTCCGTGTCATTGCGCTTAGCGGGGCGATCGTTTCGGGGCCTCTCGTCGGCATCGCGCTGGGCTTTGCGGCTGGCAGGGCTGTCCTGGTCTTTCGCAGGACATGGCTGGGGCTGGAGGAAAATTCAGAAAAATTCGCACGGTGGCAATCGCGCAGATGGGTGCGTATTCTCGACCGCATCGTTGTCGGCAGACACGCCGAAAACGCCCGGGCCGGGCTGAATGCAAAGACCGTCTGGTTGCGAAAGGCCGGTGTCGTGCTGACGGCGGTCGTTTTGCTGCTGTGCCTAACTGTGATGATATTCGCCCGGGATGAAGTTCTCCGCCGCAAAGCCGTCGCCGAGCTGACACGGACAAACGGCGCACAGGTCGATATAGCGGCTCTCGAATTGTCGCCGCTGGCCGGGTCGGTCGCCGTTACGGGGCTGGGGATGACCGACCGCGATGACCCGACGCGAAATAAGATACAGGTCGCCTCGCTGGCTGTTAGGGCAAGTCTTTACAACCTGTCCGTCGGCAAGATCGTCATGGACCATGTGCAGGTTTCGGATGTCAGGTTCGACCAGCAGCGAGAGACGCCCGGCCAGGTAGTATCGTCAACCGAACAGACCGCCGCCGCCGTGCCCGGTGAACGATTCAACCCGGCAGACTACGGCCTGAAGGGCAGCGATTTCGGCAGTCTGGAGAGATATTTCCGGGACGCTGGAAAGACCAGGGAATGGCTCGGCAAGATACGCCGCTGGCTGCCTGAATCGGGACAGGCTCGGCAGGTAAAGCCCGCCGCCAGTCCGCACAGGTATCTCGATTACCTCTCCGCCCGGACGGCCGTCGCTCCAACTGTTCGATTTCTCGCCAGGCGCATAACCGCTGAGAAGGTGGACCTGCCCATCGGGCAGTTCGGCCCCAGCACGATAATTATGACCAATATCAGCGACGCACCGATGATTGCCGCACTGCCAGTCGTGATCGATATTCAGTCGCAGGCGGGCGGGGCACATGTAACGGTTACGGGGCATTTCGACTCGACGGACTCGCCCGGGCGGGTATCGGGCAGTTTCGAGGGTATCGACCTGGGCAGGATGCAGTCGGCTATGAATGATGATAACGCGATGATATTCGACGCGGGCAGGGCGTCGGGCACATTCAGCGGACATGTGACCGCAAAGACCATCGATATCACCATCGACGCTTCTATCAAGGGGCTAAACGCCGATACAGGGGGCAAGGGCATATTCGGTCTGGACGCCAAGTCCACCGCCGAGGTCATGGCGGCGCTCAACGAGCTGGATGTCAGGGTGCAAATCGTCGGACCGATTACCGCCCCGCGCATCGTGTTCGATTCCAAGTCGCTTCAGCGGGCATTCCAGGACAAACTCGTCGAAGCGGGCAAACAAAGACTGGCCGACGAACTGAACAGGCAGATTCAAAAGGAACTCGGCGATAAGATACCCGAAGAGCTCAAAGGCATCGTCAGGCCCGAGGACATCGACGCGGTAGTGGAAAGCCTTATAGACCTGTTCGACAAAAAGAAAAGAAACAGATAGCCCGGAACGAGGGGGCGGGCACGGGCGGGCACGGGCGGGGATAAAGATGGTCCCATGGATTTGCAATTCGTGGATGGCTTTTTGCCAACCTCATACGCCCACTGCCAGGCTCGCACGAAAAAAACTTTCGTATATCGTCAAATTTACCCCCGCCCGTCTCGGCCATCAAACCAGCTATGATTGCATTTATCGGACGTTGGAAATTGCGTTTGCGTATGCAAAAATGGGGTTAAAGCCTGCCGACAGCTTTGCCGACAAAAGCCGTGTCAGGTTGCATATTTCCACCGAAAGAGGGTGTTTGCTTGGACGATACAAAACGAAAACGAATCCGCCGGCTTGTCAGCGATTTGAACAAAGCGAGACGCCGTCAGGCCAGGCAGATAGACATGCTCTGCAAAGATGTGGTCGGCGCGCACGGCATGTTCGTAAGACAGCTCAATAGCCTGACCTTCATCGTCAATTTTTACGAGTCGATACTCGGTCTGGGCGAACTGGGGCAATTGCTGGAAGGCGCCGCCGGGCTTATCGCAGCGGACATGCCCGATACACAGGTCGCGGTCTTTGTCCTCCACGGCGATGGTTTCGAGATATACAAGGTCAACGACGACAGCCCCATCGAGATCGATCCGGACAGTATCAGTATCGAAAACTGTTTCAACGGCGAAGTCGTCCGCAGTATCAGCAGGACAAACAGCATCTGCACGATGGACGATATGTGCCGGATGGGCCTTGAAGGCGACCGGGACAAGCTCAGTCAACTCTCCGCCGCCGTCATACCACTTGGCAGATACAGCCCTGGGCTGGGCTTTATACTGGTCTATCGAAATGCCGAAAATAAACTCACCGCCGAAGAGTTGAGCAAACTGGCGGCGATCACACCAGGCCTTGGCCGGGCTATCCAGACCTGCCAAAACGCCGGCACCCCTCAGGCAGGCTGACAGTTCAGGCCCTCGAGACATCCGCGGCGGATAACCCTTGACAATCCCGATTTGGCCGGTGATAATATCTTTGACAGCTTCAAAAGATAACACGTCTGTCGGAAAACTGCAATATAATCCGGTTTTGCGACATCCGGGGGGAGCGGGTGTCGTGTAAATCGCGTCGAGAAGAGAGGCGACTATGCAGTTAGTGGTAAAACGGGCTGACAGCTTCGTCAAGGAGGTACGCTTCACACAGGGCCCGGTCTATATCGGTCGGCAAATCGAAAATAACCTCTGTCTTGACCACGAATCGGTATTACAGGAGCACTCGGTCCTGTGCGGTGCCGACACGACCCGGTGGTTCATCGAGGACCTGAGCAGGGAAAAAAAGACCTGCGTCAACAGCAAGCCCGTCAAACACATCCAGCTCCGCGACGGCGATATCATTGCCATCGGCGATTATACGATTGAGGTGCAGTTTGGCGGTACACAGGCGGCGGCGTCTGCGCCCGTTGCAATATCGGCCGCCGAGGCGGCGGCGCAGGTGGCCTCTCGTCCGCCGAAGAACATCATCCGGCGGTTCGACCAGAATGACTCGCCCGACATCCGTATGCCAGCCCGGCGATACAAACAATACAACGCCGCGACGATCGCTATCCAGAAATCCGACACCGAACAGGCACTGGTCAAGACGCTGCTGGCGGTGGCTGTTCAGCAGTTGAACATGTTCCACACGTTTATCGCGGTCAGCAAGGATCCGACGGCGGCCCCGGCAGACCCGGCGTGCCAGGCGGGTAAACGACGTACGGGCCAGAATATCAAATTACACGAGATGGTATTCCAGCATTTTATCAGGGAGGCGATGGAGAAAAAGGAGTATGTCCTGATCCCCATCCTGCCTGAGAACAGGGTTTACGAGAGAATACGTTCGGCGCTGATTGCGCCGATTTTAAGCCCGCTGGGGTGCCATGGTGTAATTTATGTTGACAACGCGGTGGACGATCCGAATTACAACCTGCAGGACCTGGACTACCTGATCCTGCTGGCCGTCCAGACAGGGACACGGCTGATGAACATCTAACACTCCGCCGGGGCATGGGGAGGGCATCCATTGCCGTGTCATGCCTGCGCAGGGGTGATTTCGATAAGCATGTAGAGTGCGTTAAAACGCACCCTACGCGCTAAAATGTTACAATACATAGTAACCGAGTATCTGAGCCGACGAGAATGGGCCGCGACCGAGCACATAGGTCGGAGTCGGCTCAAATACGGACAATCGCAAAAAGCTTTCTGAAAAATGCTTAAAAATGCTTAAAACAGCTTCAATTGGCTAAAATGTTGAATTACTGTGAACGGTTACCAAAACTTTTTGTGTCCATAGAAAACCAACTTGCTTTATGATCGGAATAACGTATCGCAACATATTACCCAGCCCTGCTTTCTGCTGTTAGCCCGAAAGCGAAAAACGCAATTCGAGGAATTAGTAGTCTTCCACAAACTTTGGGACGTTAATAAAAGTTTGAATATAAAGCCTTGTGCGAAAAGGTGTTACGAATCTCCCCGAGTAGGACTCGAACCTACGACCTAGCGGTTAACAGCCGCTCGCTCTACCAATTGAGCTATCGGGGAATAGCCACAATCTGCTGAACCACACATTCTCCATATTTCGTGAAAATTGTCAAGGGCTGTACATGGTTTTCACAAAGTTTGGCCGGAATACCGCAAAATTTCTTGATTTCGCCGTTTTTGCCCGATATGTTTAATGCAAGGAGGGCGTATCTCAATTATCAGCAGCGTATAATACCGGGCTATGGGCCAGAGACAACAACATTGCGGCGACAGAGTGGTCATAGAACCGTTGGATGGCGGCGGTAATCTGGTCCGTGTCGGTCCGACCGACGGGGCTGGGCCCGCAGCGAGCAGGCGGAGTTCATATCCGGCGGATTTGATTCGACTGATCCTCGACCTCAAGGGGCCGGGGAATCTGCTCGACGAAATCGCCCGCGACGAAGATCCGCTCTATGTACAGGCCTGTCTCGAAAAGGATATACCGGCCTACCTGGCTCCGGAGGATTTGAAAGGCAAACGGCTGCTGGATTTTGGCTGCGGGGCCGGGGCCTCGACGATGATACTGGCACGGATGTTCCCCGATACGGACATCGTCGGCATCGACCTGAGCCTCGACGCGCTCAAAATCGCCCGCTCCAGGGCGGAGTTTTACGGCCTTTCCAATGTCCGTTTCCTGTTATCACCCGCCGGCGACGCGCTGCCCGAAGGACTTGGCACCTTTGACTACATACTCCTTAGCGCCGTCTTTGAACATCTCCTGCCGAACGAACGCGGCGTACTGCTGCCCAAAGTCTGGTCCCTGCTCAGGGGCGGCGGCATATTATTTCTTGACCAGACGCCCTGGCGATATTTTCCCCTTGAAGGCCATACCACACGGCTGCCGTTCATCAACTATCTGCCGGACCGAGTTGCGCATTTCTACGCGACGCGATTTTCGAGGCGTGTGCCGAGGGAACAGTCGTGGCAAAGTCTGCTGCGGCGCGGCGTTCGAGGCGGAACGGTCGGGCAGATCATGAAAATCCTTCGGGCCTGCCGGCAGCCCGGCCGGGCGGTGCTCCTGAAACCACACCGACTCGGTCTGCGCGACCGTATCGACGTATGGCACAGCGGCTATGCACTCTCCATACGACGAAAATATCCCAAGGCTGGGCCCATCATGGATATGCTCAGATACCTCTTCAAGGCCGTCAAATACACCACGGGCCTGACAATCGTGCCGTCACTGTCCCTGGCTATCCAAAAGGCCGCACCCGATCAGGAAACACAATAACCAGCCAACCGTAGTACTACAGCGCATTTTAGTGACCATCTCTAACTTGAGCAAAAAAAGGGTCCCAGGTATCTTTAATTTACCGGTACCTTTAATTCTCCTTCGTACCAAAGATAGAATTTGGTAAGTATTAGGTTTCTTCAGTCTTTGTAGTTTGTGCGTTCTGTTTAAGTTGTTTCTTATTAGTTGATATTTTCACTATGTTGGCAAGTTGTTTTTGTTTTTCATGTCTGTCGATATACCAATCTTTCAGTAATATTTCAATTAGTCCTAACAATGCAGATGCTTCTTGTGGCTCTACATCAATAATCAAGTTAATATCTTTTTCCATGTGTGCCCCAATATTACCAATATGCCGAACAGCATCTATAGCCTCCCATATCATGGGGTCAATAATTTCTTGAAGTGCGTCAATTTCCTCAACCAATCGTGATTTTTTAATGCTATGAAAATTTCGGATTATGCCTTGAAGGCATCTTCTTGACAATGTGGCTGAGGCTTTAGGACTTAAATCTCGAATTAGGCAAGCTTCTTCGTAATCTTCTAAAATTGCCTTTGGGATATACGACGGAAAAACTTTTGCCTGTGAACGAGGCTTCATATTCCAGTGAAGTAGAGGTTGAACGTCCTCCTGCCATGCGTTGTAGTTAGTATTATAGTAACATTTATGCAAAGAAGCTGATATTGTATATTGCTTACACGTAACATTAGGGCAAACAATAACCTCTGTGGTCAACTTAAGGTCGCCTTCTTTATTATTATGATTGAATCTGTGAAAACCAGTAAAATAATTTGAATCTGTTATCGTAGCGGCGTGATCACAATAGGGACAAATCCATTGAAACGTGTCTATTGCCATAATCTTTTACCTTCCTTCGTTAAATATCCATACCTCTCAACATATTCTGTTGTTTAATTGGCGAGTTTGTAATCATAGCAAAACTATTTCCCCATCTCAAGTTAAATCACGCCCAACACCATAATAGTTACCGAAAGACGACCAGACCACCCCATAAACACAGCCCAAATACGCATGGACGTTCTGGCAAACAGCCGAACGCGGTTAAGCCTGCACGTTTGGTGCTGATTTCCTATTATCGCATGGGATTTCGCAGCCTACGTTGTTTTACTCGAATGCTATGATTTTGATGCTTGACAAGGTAAGTCGGTTCAGTTATAAAAAACGTCTAATCGTCCAAGTTGATATTTAGTAAAAAAAGTTAATGTGAAGGAGTTGAAATGCCTGAGAATTATGGTTATGGCTGGGAAAAACTTCATCTTGCCGTACATAGTTTGTGTGGTGCGGGAAGTCAAAAGGACCGACTTACTTGTGCTATTGTAGTTTTAAGTATTCTATGTACACACTCCAACCAAGAACATCTACCAAAAGATATTCAAGCTGAATTCGAGACACTCTACAAAAAAATGACTTCGGTGAAAGCAATCGGCAATGAAGGGAGTATCGTCGCGACTATAAATACTCTTGATGAGATTGAAGTTAGTGGTGCGGTAAAAGAAATCATAGGCCTTTATGATTCAGTTTGTCGTTACCAAGAACCATTTTAATGATGCTTATGAAGCTTCACAAATATCGAGAAATAAAGTGGTGGGGTATGGTTTTGTATAGCCTTATGAGTATTAGAATTTCAAGGAGTAGTTTAATATTGTAGGGTGAGGCTTGCCTCATCGGTTTACTTTAAGGGAGAGGAATCATGAATACATTGGCGGAGATTTTGAAACGACATATCTGGTGTGTTATAACAATCGCAGCAATCCTGTTATTGGCGATTATTACATTATCATTTGGTAAAGATGTTAATTTGGTAAGCCACCTTGGCCTCACAAGTGCTGTTGTCTCAATCGTTCTTGCGGTTATTGTGATTGTCTATATGTATTATCAAGACCAGCGTTCGTCACAAAATATTACAGAGATGAGAAAGCTGATAGACGAGGGACATCGCACAATGACTGACAAGGCCCGCCTTATGGTGGACAAAGCCCAGGCAATAGAGCGAATCATGATGGGCGAAACAGCCCAACCTCCCACTGACAGTGACACAACATCAACTCCGTTAATCTTACAAGAAGGGGGAACTCTTGATATTTCACTTTATTCTAATTTAGGGTTATTAACCTTGTATTGTTTGGTGAAATCCTATGAACTTCGTAAGCCTATAGTGATAGATAAGATTTTAAAATTTACACAAATATATAACGATTTCGCGTTTTCTATGTTCTGCCTTGCTATAATACATGGCCTTCGGGCTTTTTTGGGCAAGGACTATGTAACCATTTCTGCTAAGCAACAAGAGCTAAAGAAATTACCGGATGGTTTTAAGGAATCTGTAATTGCTCAGATTGACAAGCGTCTCAAAATCTATAAAGACAAAGGTAAAGACGAAGACTATGCTGAACTTAAAAATGCTTGGGATTTAATCGACATTTATTTCAATAATTTGTGAACAACTTCCAGAAAGAAGAAGGAAAGCCATCGAGAACCGAGATCAAAGTAACAAGCAACAAATGCAATAGTTAAAATGACGAAGAACAGGAAAAATACATGGCTATAATAGAAACCTCTAAAATTATTGCTATTGATTCTGTAAATTTGGATATTTCCTTAATCGATACTGCTCCAAATGATGATGTGTTTGCAGTACCAATTAATAGTAACTCACTCCGTACAACCCCCTTTTTTAAGTTTGTTTTTTTTGATGTTATTTATCCTCTTGCTGAAGGAAGACACAAGCCGGATCCCTCGGATATATTAGGAATGACCCGACGTGTCAATAAGAGAAATATCCCACAAGTTAAATTTTCTTTGAAACCCCCAGATGCATGGCTTATTTGTGTTGTTGGTATGATGTGGGAGGGTCTTGTCCAAGGCCTTACATGGGAAGTGATAAAAGTTTCGGTTCTTTCCGCTCTTGACAAATTAAAATCTAAAGGTTTGGCCCCAACTGAAATTGGCTCCGTAGAAGAAATTGTTCAGAAAGTTGGTAAAACGAAAGCAAAAACTCAATTAGGTTTTACATTTCGAAAGTATAGTGCAGATGGTAAACCATTGTACGATTTATTTTTGGGATTCAAACGGGGGTATGAAAAAAAGACTGAAGCAGAACGGTTAAGAATCAGAACCAAATAATAGACGATTTTGCTAAAAAAAGAATGACGTGTTTTTGCTTGTACGTGGACAAAAAGACAAATTTGCTGAACAAGTAAGGCCAACAGCAGTACTTTGTACGAAGGCTGGGATTAAGGAGAATTAAAGGTACCTGGGGCCGTTTTACTCTAACTTCGGCCTTCCTATCGGTTTTAAGGTGGCCTCCAGCCCCAAAGCTTCGGCCGTTCTGGTAATCCAGGCATTTCCTCCCACCGGGCAGCCGCGTTTTATGGCGTTTTGGATCGTTTCGGTTTCTGATTCGGAAATACCCTTACGCACGATCTTCGACCAGTTATCCGGAAGGGGTCTGGGGCTTTTGCATATCGTTAACGGTTTCTCGTCGGCCATTTTGCCGATATGATACGCATAACTACTCCACGGCCAGTCGGCGGCGTTTTTCACCAGCCCAGCCCGTAGCGGATTAGCTTCAATGTACCGCATCAGCGTATGGCAATAGTTGCCACCCTGTACCGGAAAGCTCTTGAACCGCCCCTGGTACACATGCCCCATCCCGGCGGTACCGTGGGCCGCGTGATAACGCTGGGTATGCGTCAGAGTCACCCATTGCATAAATTCCGACAAATCCCCATCCTCCCGGGGCCACAGCAGCAAATGCCAGTGCTTGCCCATCACACAATACCCGCAAATCCGCATCCCCGTCCGTTCCTGCCCTTCGGCGAGTATCTGCTCAAAGGCCTCAAAATCCCCCCGCTTCTTAAATATTCGCGAACGCCCATTGGCACGGTTAAGAACGTGATAAAAATATCCCCCCAAAGTTTTTCGCTTCGCTCGTGGCATAATAACCGCATTATGCATGCCAAAAACCCAATGTCAACAAAAAAAGGGTGCCAAAAAAAAAGTGTCCCAGGTACCTTTAATTCTTATTGCGGCATGTCGAACCACTGGCCGCTTCTTTCAAGCTCGATGCGTTTTTCCCGGTCCAGTCCGATCTCTTCATCGGTCAGGTAGCATCCCGGGTCGGGCGCCCATGGGTCGCCGAAGTGCAGGTCGGCTCGCACGCGCAAAGAGCCGCCGCAGGCATCGAAATATCTGCACAGCCGACATCTGCCCTTGACGTATTGCCTGCGGTTGCGCAGCCCCTTCAGCAGTGGGTCGCTCTGGTCGGTCCATATCTCACTGAACGGCCTGTCGTGGATGCTGCCGATGTCGTAATGTCCCCAGCACCTGCTCAGTCGTTAGGCCCGCTCTCTTGGCCGTATCCGCATAGGGGTTCCGCGTCGCGGCCATTCCATACTGGATAGCTGCCAATACCAGTTTTTCTGTCTCGGTCATCACATTTTCCAGGTTTTCGGTCCTCATGCCCCCATCCGGGCGGACCTCTGCAAACAACTCATCATATAAAAATTCTCGCGTTTTGCAAGCACAGAGGCTTTTATGCGGGGGGCAAACCGGTCTTTTCGAGCAAAAGGCTTGAATTTGACACCTTTTTGGTCTAAAAGATGGGGGATATTAAAAAATAACCGTTCCGTCGGAGCATATGTGTGTCTGTCCAGAAAATCAGAATCGCAACACGTCCCAGCAAACTGGCCCTGGCACAGACCGGCTATGTGGCTGATCTGCTCAAAGAGGCGGCCCCGGAGGTACAGATCGAACTGGTCCCGGTCAGCACAGAGGGCGACCGTGATAAATCCGACTTTCTCTACAAATCCGCCCTGACGGTGGGATTCTTTACATCCGAAGTGGAAAACGCCCTCCTGACCGGCTGGGCCGACCTGGCGGTACACAGCATGAAGGATCTGCCCACCTCAGGGCCTCAGCGGCTCGTCATTGCCGCGGTTCCACCCCGCCAGTCCGTGGAGGACGCGCTGATTTACCGGGAAAAACTGGACAGCATTGACCAGTTGCCCGTTGGCACCACCGTCGGCACGTCCAGCCTGCGACGCATCGCCCAGATGAAGCACTACCGCGATGACCTGGACTGCACAGCCCTTCGCGGTAACGTGGAAACCCGTGTAAACAAGGTACGCACCGGCCAGGTCGCCGCCGCCGTCGTCGCGTGTGCGGGATTGAATCGGCTCGGTATGGAAGGAGACATCTCGCTCGTGCTGCCGCTGGACAGATTCATACCCGCCCCGGCTCAGGGGGCCCTGGCAGTGCAGATACGAAGGGACGATGCCGAACTGGCCCTGCTCCTTGGCCGACTGGACCATCAGCCGTCGCGCATAACCGCTATGACCGAACGACGCGTCCTGGCCGTCATGCAGGGCGGCTGCAGTATCCCACTGGGCGTCAACGCCGTTATAGACGACGGCCGGATCACGCTTCGAGCTGTGATCGCCGATACGCAGGGCAAAAAATTTGTCTCACTCTGCCGAAGCGGACCTGTCGATTGCGGCGACGAGATCGCCGATGCTCTGGCAGAGGAACTTCTTGACAGGGGCGGACGCGAAATCCTCAAACAGCTTAGAAACGATATGAAATAATTCCTGCTTCGAACGCATGGCCCGCGGCCCGCCCCCCCCGGCCCGTGGTTGAATTGTCTTTTTTTATTGCTTTGCCGCCAAAATGTTGAATTACTGTGAACGGTTACCAACAACGTAATCGCAACCGTCGCAATGGCATTCAACTGTTTCGTGGCTCAACCTCGCAGTGAAGTTATTCCGCAGAGCCAGCTGTCAACGAATCGTCGGAGATGTTTCTCGGCTGGTCGGCTGTAACGGCCCGAATCTCTATTATTCCATTACCGGGCCGACCGCTCGGACCGACCTGGTCAAGCGATTCGTCGTGGAGCAATTGCTGGATAACGTTCATATCCATGATTCGGCCGAGCCGTCTTTGCTTCTTTCGATCTGTTCGCTTTTTTTTCGCCCGGTCATGAACCACAGGCGGCTCGGTGGCGTGTGCCAGATGCACCATGTATCGCCCCATCGTGGAAGGAGATAACTCCACGGTCTTGTATCCACCGTCAAGCAGGGCGAAATAGAGTTTCTGGCCAGGTGGGTATCCCTGGTCCCGGCCCATCATAAAGGTAAGCTTTTCACGGAGCAGCGTTTCGGTGCGATATACACAGCAGATGGTTCGATTGTAGTACCGATATTTGCCTTCGGGGTATTTTCTGCCGCGAAGATTTCGGATGAGCATTTTGTAGTCCGTAACCTTTCGCAGCCATTGCTGCCACCGGGGACGCATCTCCAGCTTGCCGGAGCCCACACAAACAGCGCCGTCGTCAAGATAGCCGACCAACTCGGCAAGCCAGCCGGCTCGCAGCAGAAAGGTGTCCGAATGCATTACGACGAAAAATTCAGTCCGGCAATGCGCCAGTGCCATATCTATCGCCGTGCCATGCGCATCGCCCCCGCTCTTGTCATTGGCGTTGTGGCGTTCCAGCAGACGGATCCATTTGAGGGAACGGAGGTACTCCAGCGACTCGTCTTGAGAATCATTGTCCACGACGATGATTTCATGCGGATGTGACGTAAACCTGCGAACACCCCGCAGGCATATCTGTGTATGCTGCAATGTTCGATAGTTCACTATGCAGATTGTGGCCTTGCCTTTGAGTAACGCACCCATGATTTACCCGCCGACGCAGTTGTTCAGCATTTATTGTTTCTTCGTCCGTATCGTCGGCGGTTATTGTATAGTAAGGGCTGGTGTTTTGCAATAAAGTATCCTGTTTGGGGGCCGTCACGCAGCCGAGGGCCCCTGTCTTGCCTCTGCATGCCGTAAACACAACAATCTGGCAGGGATACAGGAGGTGGTGTGCCGCGGAGATTTTGCAAACTTTCGGTTTTGGCTGGACGCAATGTGCAGATCTTCGCAATCAAGGCCAAAAGTCCAACTGACCGCAGCATCATTTAAGCAGCGCCCACCGCGGTGAATGCGGGCGCCATACCGCACGTATCTATCCCCTCAATCGCACAGTCCCGCTCCTCCAATCGCACAGCCCGGCCCCCAACGACGAAAACGTCGGATGGGGTCTTTACAAGGATCCGGCAAACGGATATACTGAGTAGCCTTTGCCGATGTAGCTCAATGGTAGAGCGCAGCTTTCGTAAAGCTGAGGTTGAGGGTTCGACTCCCTCCATCGGCCTTGTGGGTGTCGATGAGAAATACAATTCGCTGAGCCGTATCCTCCGTTCGCTGGGCAGGGTTGTCGTTGCCTATTCCGGCGGGGTGGACAGTACGTTTCTACTCAAGGCCGCCATCGACGCGATTGGGCCGGACAATGTGCTGGGCTGTATCGGCGTAAGCAGTTCACTGGCGAAAAATCAGCATGACCAGGCGATAGAGATGGCTGGGCGAATCGGCGCAGACGTTCGCCAGGTTGATGTCGATGAAATGGAGGATTCGGCCTATACCGGCAACAAGGCCGACCGATGCTTCCATTGCAAGTTACACCTCTTTGGCGTGCTGAGGGAGGTGGCCTGCCGCGAAGGGTTCGACCATGTGATATGCGGCAGCAACTTCGACGACAAAGACGACTATCGCCCAGGCAACCGCGCGGCGCAGGTGCTGGACGTCGGCGCACCGCTGATGGAGGCTCAGCTTAGCAAGGACGACATACGCCGGCTCAGCAGGAAACTGGGGCTGGCGACGGCGGATATGCCCGCGTCACCGTGTCTGGCGTCGCGGATAAGCTACGGCCTGGAGATAACCGAGCAAAGACTCAGGCAGGTCGAACGGGCTGAGGACTTCCTTCGGTCCCTCGGATTGGTCGAATTCCGTGTCCGCCATCACGGTGACATCGCTCGTATCGAGACAAGGACCGAAGACATCGAAAAGATAACCGCCAACGGCTGTCGCGGCAAAATCGTCGAAAGATTCAAGACAATCGGCTTCAAATTCGTCAGCCTGGACTTGCAGGGCTTCCGAAGCGGCTCGCTCAACGAAGCCCTCTCCGAACAGGAAAAACACAAACACCTCTGATGGGCATACCCGGACTGCAGGCGGCGGCTGGACCTGCTTGAAAGTCATCCCAAAACCTGGTGGAAACACAGTCAAAAACGGTGTATTAAGACGCACCCTACCTACTAATCCGGCCTGTTTCCAGGGCGTGTTTTGCCAGTGAGGCGGCGCCTATTATGCCGGTGTCTTCACCCAGTGTGGCGAAGCAAATCTCCAGCGGCTCCTCCTTGAGATTCCATACGTGCTCGTTGAAATAATGTTTGATACGCGACAAAAGCGCATCGCCGGCGGCGATCATTCCGCCGGAAAATACCACGCAGCCCGGCTCGGTGGTGTGCAGCATGTTGACACACATAAGCGCCAGCGCCTCAGCAGTGCCCTCGGTTATCTCCCTGGCCAGCGGGTCGCCGTTTTCGGCGTGCTGGTAAACGTCCTTACTGCTGAGGTGTCCGTGTTTTGCAAGTACGGCTTTTAGGCTGGAATCATGGCCTGCCGGAGTTGCCTGGATGGCCTCGGTTGCACGGGCCGCGGTCGAATTGGCTGAGCCGTACGCCTCGACGCAACCTCGCTGGCCGCAGTTACAGAGCCTTCCGCCCGGATGGATAATCACGTGCCCAAGCTCTGCGGCGTTGCCGCCGATGCCGCGTACGAGCTCACCGTTGCATACCACGCCGCCGCCGATGCCGGTGCCCAGCGTCATGAAGATCATGTCGGTTATGCCTCGGCCGGCACCCATCGTAAATTCGCCCCAGCAGGCGACATTGGCGTCGTTTTCCAGGATGGCAGGTCTGCCCCCCAGTCCAGAGGCGATCATGCCACGCAGCGGGGTATTGTTGAATTTCGGCATGTTTGTACTCCGGATGATAAGGCCGGCAGGGTAATCGGCTGGTCCCGGTGTGCCGATGCCGATCGCGGCAACGTCGGCGTCGCTCAGCTTCGCGTCGCTCAAAAGCTCCCTGCCCGCGGCGACGATGCGTTCGACCACATTTTCGGGGGCCATCTCCGAGCCCGTCGGCACCGAGGTGTTGCTTACCAACTTCATTTGGCTATCGAAGAGGCCGACCTTGATATTTGTCCCACCCAGATCGACACCAATATAGTGGTCTGCCATGATATTCCCCTGTCATCAAATCAATCTTCGTATCCGTTTGGATGATTTAAGTGCCATGCCCATGCGCTTTCCACGATCCGCTCGAGCCGGGCAAAATCTGTCTTCCAGCCCAACTCCTGGCGTACCTTTGTCGCGTCTGCTGTAAGCACTGGCGGGTCACCTTCGCGACGGTCGGTCTCGACTACCGAAAACCGCCTGCCGGATACGCGTTTTACACAGTCGATTACCTCGCGGACCGAATAGCCCGTGCCATTGCCCAGGTTATAGACAAGTTCGGTCTGCTCGGCGAGTTTTTCCAATGCCAGGATGTGTGCCTTGCACAGGTCCTCGACATGGATGTAGTCGCGGATACACGTTCCGTCGGGCGTGGGATAGTCTGTGCCGAATATCCTGATGTTCTGTCTTTTGCCCGTGGCTGCCTGTATAATCAGCGGTATCAAATGCGACTCAGGTCTGTGGTCCTCGCCGAGCGTGGCCTCTTCGCCGGCGCCGCAGGCGTTGAAATATCGCAGCGCAGCGTATCGCAGCATGCCCGTCCGGCATTGAAAGTGCAGCATCCGCTCGACGGCCAGCTTGCTGTCGCCATAGGGATTTATCGGCTTTGTCGGCATATCCTCGGTGATTGGTGTTTTTTCCGGCGTTCCATAGACGGCTGCGGTACTGCTGAACACGAACCTCTTCACGCCGGCATCCTGCATCGCGGCCAGGAGATTGCGTGCGTTGCAGAAATTGTTGTGATAGTACTTCAACGGCGCCTGCACCGATTCGCCGACCTCGATAAACGCGGCAAAGTGCATCACCGCTTCGATGTCATAGCGTTTGAGGGCATCGAGTATCGCATCATAATCGGCAAGGTCACCATAGACGAAACGCGCATTGCCGAGGGCGGACTTATGTCCCCTGGAAAGGTTGTCGAAGACGACCGGCTCATGCCCCTGCCGAGCAAGCATCGCTGTCATATTGCTGCCGATGTAACCCGCTCCGCCACAAACCATGACTCTCATCTAATTCAGGCCCTTCAGTCGCATGACCCTGTTTTGTATCTGTTCCAGTATCCGGCCCTGCAATACCGCATCCTCCCCCAGGTCTATCCACGCCATGTTTTCCGCCTGCTCGGCGTTGAGCCGCAACCGCTGCAAACCGGCATCGCTGTTGGTGTACAGTCTCGCCGCCTGGGACATACCGGTTATCTGCATTTCGGGGATCGACAGCCGTGTTACCTTTGCATGGCAATCGACTATGATTGCACCGGCCTTGTCGGCGACGGTAACCTCGATGGTCCGGCGGATGCTGTGAAGATTCGCCTCGGCCGCGGCCAGCAATGTGACGTTGTCTTTCCGCCAGAACTCGAAAAACTGTGCTCCGCTCAGCGGCTTGGTGCGTATGATACCCTTGTCCACGTCGTATTTTTCGACGGTGAAGTGCATTCGTCGGAGAACCTGCTCGGCGACCTCCATTACCTGGGACTTCCGGGCGTTGCCAAGGTCGATTGGACCGGAGGCGGTGCGATAGTGCCCTTCCGTACAGCCGAGACACAAAACCATCAGCCCGGCGGCGACCAAACTCAGAAAGCTTCGATTATTCATATCTTCAATCCCGCTCATTTTTCCACGTTGCCCGACGGTGATTATATCGCATTCGCCCGGCATGACAAGGGGCAACCTGTCTTTTTTACCATCATCGGTTGGTTAAAGCTATCAGCCCTGTTCTGCCGATACTTATATCTGTCTGGAAAAGGCCTCTGAATATGGAATAAAATGGTAATCAGCATGACGATCGGTTCCTCGAGACAACTGGCTACGCTGAGAAAAAAACTGAATTCGCTCCCGCTGGGCGGGGTTGTCGGGCGGTTTCTGGACTATCTGACTGTCGAGGCGGGGCTGAGAGAAAACACCCTCCTGGCTTACGGACGAGACCTGCTGGCCTTTGGACGGTATTGTCAAATTCATCATATAGACCGAATAGATCAGGTTCAACCCGGGACTATTTACGGATATCTACGCATATTCAGCAGTAGCGGCAAGAGCGAAACTACCATAAACCGGGCGGTCGTCGCGATAAAAATACTCCTTCGTTTCGCCGCGATGACCGGCATGGTAACCGAGGACTTTACCAGCATAATCGAGGGACCAAAGCTCTGGCAGAAATTGCCCAGAGTCGCCTCGAAAGAAAGGGTTTTCGACCTCCTTAATTCGCCATGTCAGGATGAAGACCCTTACTATCTGCGTGATAAGGCGCTGCTGGAGATGCTCTATGCCACGGGCTGTCGTGCAAGCGAGGCTGCCACGCTCAAAATCCCGGACGTAAACCTTGTCGTTGGGTATATACGCTGCATGGGCAAAGGAAACAAGGAACGCGTCGTGCCGCTGGGCAAAACGGCGATCCGTGCGATAGGCGATTATCTCGGGCACCTGCGCCCGAAGCTTGCCAAACCCTTCAGCGGACAGTGGCTCTTTCTGTCACGTACCGGGCGGATGATGGATCGAATAGACCTCTGGCGAACCGTAAAAAAATACGCGCGTCGGGCGGGGATGGGGCCGGACATTACCGTCCATACACTGCGACATTGTTTCGCGACGCATTTGCTCTCGGGCGGCGCCGACCTGCGAAGCGTACAGGAAATGCTCGGTCACGCCGACATCACGACAACACAGATATACACACACGTTGACCAGAGCCGCCTGCGAAGTGTCCATAAACAGTTTCACCCGCGCGCGTGAGGATTACGGAAACATCTAAATGGTCGGGGGAGCACCATGGGGAGTATCAGTATGCGACTGGTTGGAAAGGCTGAAAAAATGCCCCCAATCAGGATTTCGACTTGACACGGAATCCAGAACTTTTACCATAATGGGTATAGCTGTATGTCTTGGGGCGGATTGTCGGATGGTACAATTTAGACATTATGTTATCACGTGCTTAAACGTTGGAATTTACAGCCACAAGATGTGGCAAGATGGACGTCGTCTGCCGGTTGAGAAGTGGATGGCTCACAGGATGCGGCTGTTTACGACATTTACGCTGCCTTCGATGATGAACCAGACATGCCAAAACTTCACATGGCTGTTGTTCATGGATGAACTGACACCGAAACCCTACAAACAATTGATCGACCGCATCCACATGAAAAATCTTCGGCCCATCTTTCTCAGTTGCCGGGGACTGGATAATAAACAGATCGCCGCCGAGGTGATGGCAAATATAGAACCGGGCGATTATGACCTGATTACGACTGAGGTCGATAGTGATGATGCGATATACCGGGACACGGTCAAAGTCATCCAGGACAAATATCAACATTGTGACAACGAGCTATGGCAAATTTCGTTCCTCCACAGACTTATTCTGGACATGCAGGCCAGAGTTGTTTTCCTGATGAAATACGCGTACCACTGTCCAACGATCATAGAACATTCCTCCACGGCCAGGTCGGTATACTACTGGCCAAACTCCGAGATTCCAGCCAGCGGTGCCGAGTATATCCTAAACACTCCCTACTGGTTGCAGGTAATCCATTCGCAAAACGCGAAGAATGATATGAAAAGTACTCCAGGCAGGGAAATATACACAGACAAGCCGCTAAGCATGTCACATCTGTCGGGCTTTGGGATCAACCTCGAGGCGTTTCTGGTTGCCAAGCCGTGACCGTCCGTTGTCCGAAAAGGATGTCATCGCGGCATAGGCGGTATTGTCGCGGCCATCGTGCGGGGATTGGGCCGGGCCTCACCGTTCACACACTGAGACATTGTTTCGCGACGCATCTGCTCTCAGGCGGCGCCGACCTGCGAAGCGTCCGGGAAATGCTCGGTCACGCCGACATCACGACCACACAGATAGATACAATCGTCGCTAAAAATATTGTGCACGCCACGCGTTCAATTTTATTTGTAAGAGATTAAGTGAGAAATTTGGGTTAACTGTAACAACAAGGGATATACCATGCCCGCAATCTCCGCGTAACATTTTTTTTACACACCCGTCCCATTATCGTTTGACAAGTACATTGGCATCATTTATGCTTGGTAAACGTACATTGTATAATCAAATCGCGAAAACGGTTGAAAACTAACAAATTCGATTTTTCTAATAGGAAGGGGATTTTGAACAATGGCAGATAACTTAAATAATCAACATCTCCATGAACAGTCACAATGTGGCTGCTGTGGTTCCAGGTTATGTTCAAGTCAAGTCTCACGGCGTGGATTTTTGGTTGGGATGGGAGCGGCTGCAGGAGGGCTTACTCTTTCGGCTCTTTCAGCCAAAGCCGCTACCTCCGGGGATCCCGTGCGTTTTGATACGACCAGGAAATCGCTCCGAGTGCAGCCGGTTGATTGGGTGAACCCCCAAATCGACACCCATGATTCACGCTGGTTTTATTTTTCATCCGCCAGTCGCCCATTTGGTATGGTCAACCTAAGTCCGGACACTAATGTCCAATCGAGTTGGCATTCGGGTTATGTTTATGACAGCCCAACGGTTCGCTGTTTCAGTCATATTCACGCCTGGCAGCTATCTGGTATCCCGGTAATGCCCACAGTGGGCGAGTTTAAAGGCCATCTGGGAATGGATGTCTACAAGTCGGCTTTTTCCCACGACGATGAGATAGTCAAGCCCGGTTACCACAAAGTCGTATTAAAAGACTATGCTATTACCGCCGAACTGACCTCCACTACTCGTGTCGGCTTCCACAAGTATACATTTCCTCAAAGCGATCAAAGCTACATTCTTTTTGATACCGGTGCGTATCTTGCCCACGGACCGATTCGCAGCTCAATGGTAATGCGTGTCAGTGATACCGAAGTTGCCGGTTATTCGGTTACAACCGCGTTGCGTACCGGTCCGAAAGGAAACGAACGGCACCGGCTTCTTCGTCCAAAGGATGCTACGGTCTATTTTGTTGCCGTTTTTAACAAGCCGTTTAAAAAGTTTGGCTGTTGGAAAGATAAGAATCTGATCGAGGAAAAAGTCAATAGCATGTCAGGGAAAAATGTCGGGGGTTATGTGCAATTTGCAACCTCGGCAAACGAAGTTATTAAAATGAAAGTCGGTATCTCCTACACGAGCATTGAGCAGGCACGCCTGAACCTCAAGACCGAACTGCCGCATTGGAACTTTGACAAGGTAAAGAACGCATCTATCGACGAGTGGAATGACTGGCTCGGTCGTATCGAGGTTGAGGGTGGATCAGATCGCCAAAAAGTCAAATTCTATACCGACCTCTGGCATGCTCTGCTTGGGCGACGAACAATGAGCGACGTAGACGGACGATATTGCGACAACACAGGATCGCAAAGCGTGACACGTCAGGTCCAACTCGACGACAAAGGTAAACCTCTGTATCCGCATTTGAACTTTGACGCATTGTGGGGAACACACTGGTCGTGTAATGTCCTATGGTCACTGTCCTACCCCAAAATCACGGACGCCCTTTGTAATACCATGCTTAACATGTACCGGGACGGCGGTTTGATACCACGCGGCCCGTCCGGCGGCAATTATTCATTCGTAATGATCGGCGATCCTGCTACTTCCTTTTTCGCCTGCGCATACAACAAAGGCATTCGAAATTACGATGCCGAAAAGGCGTACGAAGGCCTGCGTAAGAATGCATTTGTCGGTGGTATTCGGGACCATGCCGGCTACGAACACAGTAAAATCGCCTTCGGCGGCGGCATGGACTATTATATCAAAAACGGGTATGTACCTGCTGACATAGACGTCCGGGCCGGTCACCAGGATGGAGCCGCGATGACGTTGGAATACGCCTATCAGGATTGGTGCCTGGCACAATTTGCAAAGGCTTTGGGAAAAGAAGAAGACTATAAGCAGTTCATGTCACGGGCGAAGAACTATCAAAAACTTTGGGATCCATCCCTGAATCTGATGCGCCCACGAACAAAAGACGGTAACTGGCTTGAAGGAACTAATCTGCTCAATAGTGATGATTTTTGTGAAGGCAACTCGGCCCAATACACCAACTTCGTGCCGCACGACATAGAAGGCTTGAATCAACTCTTTGGCAGCCGAGAAAATTACAGCGATTTTCTTAATGGACTTTTCAGTAAATCTGAGGAAAAGCGCTTCCTCAGAAGTTTCGTAAGTTACAGCAATCAGCCTTCGACTGGTATGGCTCATGTTTTCAATTATACTGGCGCACCCTGGCTTACGCAAAAGTGGGTTCGGCTTGTGAAGGAGAAGACTTTCGGCGACATTACTCCTTATGGCGGATATAATGGCGACGAGGACCAGGGTCAGATGGGTGCGATTGGAGTACTCATGGCTATAGGTCTATTCGAAATGCGGGGAGGTGCCGGCATCGAACCGATCTATGAAATCACCAGCCCCGTTTTTGACAAAGTGACGATTCATCTCGATCCCGATTACTATTCGGGAAAGCCCTTTGTTGTCCAGACAAGGAACAATTCAAAGGACAATATGTACATCCAGTCCGCTAAACTCAACGGCAAAGAGTGGAATAAATGCTGGTTCTACCACAAGGATTTAGCTCAGGGCGGAACGCTTGAACTCGAAATGGGACCAAAACCGAACAAAAGTTGGGGCAGCGCGGTAAAAGAGGCCCCACCCTCTATGACCAAACCCGGCGGATAGGATATTTTACCGGAGATTCTGGGACGTATCGTTCCTACGACGTTTCCAGACAAGGATTTTGACATAAGCAACTACGGAGCCGTGGGTGATGGGGTAATTGATTGCAATTTAAACGAATATTTCTGAAAACGGTTCAGTTATGTATCGATGCAAACTTAGCAAGCGGTGAAACAGTTCATGTTGACGCAACATTAATTCGCGATAGATACCAACGCGACAGTCCGATGATGAAATTCAGTTAAGATATATAATGGTATATGGGAAATCCCGGGTTAGATAATAAGTGATAAGGTTTAGTTATGAATTCAAGAGAGCGGGTGATGGCAGCATTAAATCATCAGCAACCAGACAGAGTTGCTATCGATTTTGGCGGTCATCGGTCTAGTGGGATCTCTGCGATCGCCTATGCCAAGCTAAAAAAAGCCCTTGGTATCAGTAGCGGTGATGTCTATGTTTATGATATTCCACAGCAGTTGGCGATAATTGAACCAGAAGTTCTGGATGTTCTGCAAGTCGATACCATAGAGATGGGACGCGGGTTTCTACTTGAAGAAAATGACTGGAAAGGGTGGACCTTGCCAGATGGGACGCCGTGTAAAATACCATACTATATAAACCTTGAAAAGGAAGGTGACGATACATTTGCTTTTTCAAAAGAAGGCGTGAAAATTGCTGTCCAGAAGAAGGGCTGTCTGTATTTCGAACAATGTTACTACCCAATGGCCGATCGTCCGTTTGGCGCCGATGCTTTTGCTGACGTTACAGCGGCTTTGTCAAAGAATATGTGGGGCGCACTGGCAACTGCCGGTGGGCATTTGCCATTTACAAAGGACGGGCTTAAAGAACTGGCTTTGGGTGCAAAGGCACTGCGTGAATCTACTGACCGTGCAATTATCGGGATATTCGGAGGCAATCTCTTCGAGGCACCTCAGTTTCTTTACGGTATGGATAAATACTTAATGTACATGGGTCTCTATCCTGATCTGTGTATAAAACTTTCAGAATTACTTTGCGATCATTATATGGGCTGCATGGAAAGCTATCTTGGAGCTGTTGGTCCATATATCGATATCATTCTATTCGGCGATGATTTCGGCGGTAAAACCGGTCCGTTGATCTCACCTTCTATGTATCGCGAATTTTACAAGCCTTATCAGCGCCGCATGTGGACTCGTGCCAGGGAGTTGGCAGATGTTAAAGTGCTATTGCACTCATGCGGAGGTATCGAACCGTTGCTTGGAGACTTTATCGAAGCTGGTTTGGATGCAGTCAACCCGGTTCAGATCACATGCGATGGTATGGATGCAGGGGAACTGAAAAAAAGATATGGCGATCGCCTGACATTATGGGGAGGTGGTTGTGACACCCGGGATGTTCTTGGCAACCAAAGCCCGGTCGATATCCAAAAGCATGTTAAAGAACAGCTTTCGATCATGCATCCTGGCGGAGGGTTTGTTTTTCAGCAAGTTCATAATGTTATGGCGAATGTGCCGGCAGAGAATATTATAGCAATGTTTGGAGCAATAAATAATGATAAATGACAGCGATATGCAGGAACAGAAGATCAATTATCCGTTTTTGGGTCTCTGCGCATTTACTGCCGGTTTGGGCGGTTTTTTGTTCGGGTATGACACGGCAGTTATAAACGGAGCAAATACCTATCTTGAGCAGTTCTTTGCCCTTGATAAGGATGCTGACGCATTCTGGATCGGGCTGGTAACTTCTTCAGCGATTATAGGCTGTATTCCCGGAGCGCTTTCTGCGGGGTTTGTCAGTGACAAGATCGGCCGTAAGAAAGTACTGTTTCTAAGTGCGATCCTGTTTTTTGTTTCTGCGATATGGTCGGCGTTTCCACAGAACTTTACTGTTTTCATCATTGCCCGCTTTATTGGAGGTTTGGGGATCGGTTTTGCGTCCATGGTTTGTCCTGTGTATATAGCCGAGATAGCGACTCCCTCCTGGCGTGGCCGGTTAGGTTCTCTGTTTCAATTCGGAATTGTCCTGGGTATCTTTTCTACCCTCTTCATAAACAAAATGATCTTGACTGACGATGTTACATGGAACGTTACTCGAAGCTGGCGATGGATGATCGGGTCGGAGGTTATCCCTGCCACTTTGTTCATGCTGATGCTGATCCCGATAGTTGAAAGTCCGAAGTGGCTGATACAGTCAGGGTCAGTCGAAAGGGCGCGGGGTATTCTTCGACGGATAGGCGGCGATAGTTATGCGGAAAAAGAGATTGGGGCTGTAACTGAAGCGGTCGGACTGGAGGATGGCAAGTTCTCCGAGCTGTTCCATGCTCAGTTCAGGAAACCCCTGCTCATTGCCGTGGTTATCATGATTGCCTCTCAGCTTAGCGGCATAAACGCGATCATGTATTATTCTACAGAAATCTTTAAAGATGCTACCGGGGATATAAATGCTGCTTATACCTGTTCTGTATGGATCGGTTTGGTTAATCTGCTTGCGACATTTATAGCCATCACCTGTGTTGATAAATTCGGTCGCAAGCCGCTGCTCCTTATAGGAAACACTATTCAGGTGCTGGCGCTTGGTTCTGTTGGGTATCTCTTCTTCATCAAATCAACAAATGCCTATTTGCTGCTGGGATTTGTCATTCTTTACATTGCAGCGTTTGCTATGGCCATGGGTCCGATACCATGGATCCTGTGTTCGGAAATATTCCCCGCCAGAGTTCGCGGAAGGGCGATGTCCATAGCCACGTTCTCTATTTGGGTAGGTTGTTATGCGGTATCACAGACATTTCCCATGCTACTTTCTACAGTAGGGCCATGTATAACGTTCTGTATCTATGCCTTTTGTTCTGCATTGACACTTGTCTTTGTGCGGATGGTGATTCCGGAAACAAAAGGCAAATCGCTGGAAGACATCGAAAAGGACTGGCTGGGTAGATGTCATACCCGTTACAATAAATAAGTGCCCTTTATGCGCGGTCTAATCTTTTTTTGTACAATAACTTACGAATTTTTCAACAATAAATGGTAACTGTCGGCAGGGTTATGACCGGAAAAGGCCGGATTCGGCCTGTGGGACAAGGGAAAACCAAAGGGGTCAGACACCTTTTTTTGGGCCTTCCTCATGCCCACAGCATCATTTGCAATCCGAGTTGATGTGTTGTTTCTCCCATCCATTTTTCGTTTCCCAAAGCCCATCCCAATTTGACACAATTCCCCTTCACCGCCCGCGCCCACATTAGTCATTTGTCATTATTCATTAGTCATTCCTCTTAACCGCCCCCACCCGATTTGTCAAGCAAAAACCACCATAATCCCCTCTTGAGCGAAGCGAAACCCCGCACCAATTCTCTGCGGCGTGCCCACCACCACCGAAGAATTGGTGCGGCGGCACCCATTTGTCATTATTCATTAGTCATTCTGCATTGCCCATGCCCCTCTCACCTGCTCTCCTGTTCTCACAGCCAACAGCCCGCGTCACAATATACTGCACATCAAAATCAATGTTACTGCAGTGCCTCTTCGGTCTTTTTGCGGCTGGTGATGTCCCGGAACGACGCAAAGAATTGCCCATCTTCAAAATCAATACAATTTGCACTTACTTCAACGTTGATAATGTCTCCGTTTTTGCATCTATGACGGGTTTCAAAACGACCATGCCGGCTCTTCAAAAGTTTCGCGATATGATGATTTGTCTGCTCGTTGGTTTCTAATGCATCAATATCAAATATGAACATACTTAGCAACTCTTCTCGGCTGTACCCCAACATACTGCAAATCGAGTTGTTGACATCAAGTATGCGTCCGCTTTTATCGCATATCCAGAAACCATCAAGCGCCGTTTGTACAATGGTCGAATATTTCTGCTCAGCATATCTGCGTTTAGTAATATCACGTATACTCTCACGATGGCCAATAGAATCACCTTTTTCATCACAAATCGGTTGCCATGATAGTTCCGCATAGATGACATGGCCGTCTTTGTGACGTATGCGGAACTGAAATTCCCTGCCACTGCCTCCTTTCAAGGCTGATCTGAAAGCCCTGGCTACCCTTCCCCGGTCTTTCTCATGAACTAATGGCATTGGATAATCCAGCATCGCCATTATTTCTTTAATGGAGTATCCAGTGATTTGTTGCACTGCTGGATTAGCCCAGATCGGCCGACCATCAGGAGAGATCCATGTTTCCCAAAAACAACTATAATCAGCTATAGCGTGAAAACACTCCTCGCTCATCTTTAGTGCTTGTTCCGACCGCTTACGCTCCGTAACGTCATCATAAACAGCCACAATTTCACCTGAAGGTAGCTTATAGACGCTGTTTTCCCTCCAACCTACAATTCTTTCGTCTTTATAACGGGAAATAGGAAAATGCTCAGGTTTCCCCGTTTTCCACACTCGCTGGAAAACCTCAAAAAGACCAAATTTTTTAACATTTGGAAAAACCTCAAGCACACTCTTGCCAATCAGTGCTTCTTTTTTGATTTTCTCAATTTGCTCAGCAGCCTGGTTAAAATCTACAAAAACGAAATCTTTGCCATCGTTCCTTGCCTGATAAATAGCGACACCGGAGCTTATTTTATCAAACAACGCTTTATATTTGATCTGGCTAAGCTTCAGTTCTTTTTGAGCTTGTCCGTGCACACCACTCCCACGGTTTGCTTTACCGCCATTTCTTTTCATGGCCCAAGCCCCCACATCAGCCCGCAAGCCAACGCAAACGCCTTAACATTAAGCCTCATTTTACGCCTCCAGCATTATTAATTCCCCTTGTCCGCCCCCATTTGTCATTATTCATTAGCCATTCTGCATTGCCCATGCCCCGCTCACCTGCTCACCTGCTCTACTGTTCTACTCCTCTCGCGGGCTTTCAACCATTGCATAGCGGCCTGTTCATATTTTTATAAATTCAGCTAAAAACTTTGGTCTCGCATAAAATGCTCTTGAGGTAGAACCATGCCCAGCGCCTTTTGTTCTTGGCTGAACATAAGTCCCCATTTTTCCTGTCAAAGCGTGAAAACCCCTATTAGGATCAAGTAGAGTATTCCTGACCAAATCATAATCTGCTTTTACCGCTTCATACATTTCATTTGAAAGGTTAAATTCTGTAATAGAATGGATGTAGCTTGGCTCATCAACATTTGCTCCCACAATTCTGGCTACAACAATAACTTTTTTCAATTTTGCCAGTAAATGGCTGTCTTCAAATTCTTTTTGGCATACGTTCACGGGGTCAATCATAGTTATTGCCATAGTCTCCTTGAAAGTAAGCTCACCATTCTTTTTATACTTCAATGGGACTGACTTTAATTCCCATGAACCAAAGTTCGGAGATTGAGCCGAATTTATAGGTAACTGTAAATGACGCTCAAAAACATGACCCGCCCATCCTTTATTTATGATAATCGCTCAAAATAATCCTCTTCAATTATACCAGTTCCTATTAGCTTTTTGCAGTCTTCTGGATTCTCTGTTAACAACTTCTCTATTACCTTACGCAATAATATTGTATCTTCGGGAAACTCAGAAGCACCATCCCATTCATCAGCCAGTCTATAAGAAATAGCGTTAGCAAAAAATTTCAAGGTCATATTAGTCTTCCCAAATAAAAATCCGTAATAAGACATTCTACAATTTTCAGTTGCTTACCTTTTATACCACAACGCATCAGATATTCCTTACCAACTGCATCCATTCCTACATCCAAAGCTATCCAAAGAGCTTTTTGAGCATCGATACCCGCTTTATTTAACTTGTCAGCTAACACCTCTCTTGGGTCTTGAATTTGCTTTTTTAGTTTCATTAATTTGAGCCCTCTGAAAAACTACCTCATCTTAGAGAAAACCAAACTTTATAACGTCATAAAGCATGGTGGTTTTGCAAAAAAAATCGAGTTATTTAGAGGCATCAAGTCTGTATTTAGCCCTTGCAACAAAATCTAAATAACCTTTATCCCTCAAAAATTGCAACTGTTGTCGAATTTTGTCTTTAATATGTCTATTATTTGGATGTTTTTGTTTTAGTAGTTTTTCAAAGGCATAGACGTCATTAAGAGAAAACTCCCTTTTGCCGATTTTGTCTATGCAATTCATAATGTCTAAAATCCAACCTTTTAGGTCAGCTCTTTTTGATTCTCTTAAAAATAAAGTTCTACACCATTTTTCTATAACACTTTTTTTGTTTTCTATTTTTCCATTTTCAACATAGAAAATTTTACCGCTCTGCGGAATGTTTTGCAATATGATATTACAACCAATCCATCCCGCCCTTCTTGCATTTTGGGACAATGGGTTTCTTTTCTCAATAATGTCAGGTACAAAAAAGTGCTTCGGGATAACAAGAAAATTTAGGATTTCATAATTTTTCAAATTGTAATTCAAAAAGAAAAAGTTCGGGTTGTTTGCACTTTGCAGCCTTTCAATCATTGTCTTATATGCGCCATCAACTATTTTCTTCCCCATATGATTTTTTTTGCTTTTTAATTCATAATCTTCACGACAGCTTGTACAATAAAAATCAGCGACAGGCCTATTGTTTTCATAGCTATTTATTATATTCCCACAACTGGGGCAAAAAATTTCATTTTTCACCCAATTTTCAGTCAATACTCGTGCTTTTTGCGAAGCACTTTTGTATCCTCCTGCTACATCAATGGGTAAAGTCAAGATCATTTTGTTTTAATCTTTCTTGGACTCTTCAAAGGCCTTAATAGCCATGTAGCCTGGCCCGTGCCCACGCTGTCTTCTATCCCATCCGACAATCATTATAGCCTCTCCGCCCCAAACGTACCATCCCATTTATCATTATTCATTAGTCCTTCTTCATCGCCCATGTGCCTCCAGCATAGCGATAATCCCCTTGACCTCCACCCCCGAGGACTCTTATGCAGATACCTCAACCTTGCGCGATTCGCACCCTGGAATATATCTTCTATTAGGCAAATCCAGCAAGACCCCAATATTCTGCTTCCTCACAGCACTCCTGAATCGCCGTATCTGCACATCCGTCCAGTTGGGATGCACATAATATTCCCCTGCTTCTTGCGGCTTTGCCCCGGGCCTGTACTTATCCTCCGTCGAATTCAGCGGCCGGTAACGGCAGTCAATGACTCGAACTCCCCATCGACGACATGCCTCCAACTTCCTCTTCATTTCGCAATAAGGGAGCTCATAGTTGTAAATCATAAATACATAAATATCTCTCCGCCGATACCCCGCCCGATCCAGCATCCGCACGACCTTCCTCACTCGCGGCCACGTCTTATACTTTCCATCCCACGCAATACGAGGATTCTTGAATCTCGCCGCCTTCAACAATTCCGCACGCTTTTGCGTAAGAAGCCGCAAATCATACCCGCTTTGACTCTCACAAGCCAACCGACGCCCCCGCTCACCCTTGTACTCTGCAATTTCGCACAAAATCTTTTCAATATGCGGATTCGCCAACAGATTATTATCATAGAATACCAGCTTCCGCTTAACAACGCTGGACAGAATCGAATCCACACACTTAAACTCCGGCTCTATCCGCCACGTCCCACAGAATGTACACCGCCGCTTACATCCCCGCGACGTATGCACAATCTGATAATCCAACGCCTCCGGCAAAAGCGAATAATCCAACGCCACACATTCGGCCACACCACCCCTGTACAACCCACGACAGACACGCGCAAACGGCGACCGTTTCTTACAGTGTCTCTGCATCAAAGACGCATATATCCCCCCAATCTCAATCTTAGCACCCGGATACGCTTTGTGATAGAACTCCGCGGCCTCATGCACATACTCCGACCAATATGTAAACAAAGACGTAATCAATATCCGATCAGGCCCAAACCCGCACCGCCCTAATCCACGCACCAACTTCACACGATCGCCAAGCCGACGATGATAACTCCCTATCTTCAGCAGGCCAATCGGCAAGAAGTGCGAGTGATTCTTACTCTTCACCGCTATTGGGAAACTTGGTTCAACTAAGAGGACTCTCATTTTAAATTACCGCTGTTTAACAACAAGCTGTAGACGTTCTCAAAGATCACTACAATTTCATTAGGAGACAACTTAATGCTTGTGGGATGCGCGCAGTCGTTTCTGGTGTCATAGTTGTTCTTTAATTTCTTAAACTCGGTACCATTGATCATATTCTTGTAGCAGATGTAACACAATAGCTGCCTATCATTACTGTTCTCTCGGACATCGTTAATGTCGGTCGCACTTTTTTGAAACGTCTTACTAAAGTATCTATAGAATGACTTCGGGTCATCTGCCATCTCCCTTGAGCACCTGTTGAAATCAGCCAAACGCTTTTCTACATATTTCAGAATACGACTCATACCTGAAGCCCAAATCATCAGCGCTGCTGCTTTAAAGCAGTGGTTCTCCAAACAACAGACTGCTTCCTTAATATACTCGCTCTCCTCACCCGAAAAAGTCTTTGCTATAGCTTCAAGCTTTGGTCTAATATCATTGATCTTGCTCAGGTGCGTTTTCGTAATCCTTATCGAAGAGTAGGCAAAGGTTCCTTTGGCTTCGTGATTTGGCTTCTTGGCTGCCTTCTTTTTCTTTTTTTTCTTCTTCGAAGTTGTTGGCTCTTTTGCTTTCGCCGCCTTCAGGCTATTAACAATGCTGTCCACGTGCAGATCTGCATCGCCCAAGAATCTCTTTACCGCATCTCTGAGCTTCGCTTTGTTTTCGTTCCGAAAACACTTCGCCACACGTTCCATCAAATATCGGGTATTCCCGAGTTTACCATCTTCAGCCTTTTTGACTAAGGTTACACGTAACGGCGCATCTCCATACTTATTATATATGATTGGAAATTCTCTTTTCATTGGTGCCAGAAAACTCTGGTCGATCTGCACTAAGTGACTCATTGCCAATGATCCGTCCTGCACTTTTTCGACCGCTGCATTATCATATTTCAATAAGGTCAGCACAGTTTTCAGTTCATGGCTCTTATGTGCAGTGATTTCGAGCAACTCATTGAACAACTCGGCCTCCGTAATATCTGGCTTTTCTTTTACAATCTTATCTCTAATCTCTTTTATTGCGTTTGTTTCAATTCGCTTGTTCCACTGTTTACGAAGCATATGAACGTTGTACGCAAGAACTCGGCCGTCTTCTTCGGTCCCGGGAATGATATGCACAGGCACCTTCGCAAGGTTCTCTTTATGGGCCGCCCGCAGCCGCCTTTCTCCATCAACCAACTTAAACCTTTTGGCCTTCCCACGGCCTTTCCTGGCAATTAACGGTACCAGAATCCCGTATCGCCTAACCGATGTGCAAAGTTCCTTGAATGACGAATCCTCCAAAATCTGCTCCGCTGATTCCCCCCTCGGATTCTTGTCATCGAAACTGATGATTTCCGGATTAATATACTCCATCGGTTCTTGCGTTTGTTGAACTGCCGCCATTTTGGCCATTTCTGATTCCCCTACACTAAAGCCCACGCCCACATTTGTCATTCCTCTTAACCGCTCCGGCCCGATTTGTCAAGCAAAAACCACCATAATCCCCTCTTGAGCGAAGCGAAGGGAATTAAAGGGGTCAGGAGCCTTTTTTTGACCCCAGTTGTAATCCGAGTTGATGTGTTGTTTCTCCCATCCATTTTTTGTTTCCCAAAGCCCATCCCAATTTGACACAATTCCCCTTCACCCCCCGCGCCCACATTTGTCATTTGTCATTTATCATTTATCATTTATCATTTACCATTTACCATTTACCATTTACCATTTATCATTAGTCATTCCTCTTAACCGCCCCGGCCCGATTTGTCAAGCAAAAACCACCCCGACCCACCACAATCCACACAATAATCAATGATCAATGATCAATCAACCTGCCCGCCCCCATTTCCCCTCTTGAGCGAAGCGAAACCCCGCACCAATTCTCTGCACCGTGCCTGCCCACCGAAGAATTGGTGCGGCGGCCACAATCCAAACAATAATCAAC
>SDBV01001066.1_pt1 | contig 40590 bp, 40 predicted proteins | sample 2277081 | NCBI WGS metagenome assembly SDBV01 (sample SAMN10402039, study PRJNA504765) | marine sediment metagenome | isolation source: marine sediment core GS10_PC15, 223 cmbsf | place: Arctic Ocean: Southern Knipovich Ridge | collected 2010
TCCACCCTCGGCAAGGCCGCGGACGTATGCCTTTACTCCGGGGCGAAAACCGAAGCGTGCCCATGGGACGTTGTGCCCACCTCTTCGACAACGGTAACGCTGGCTCTTGGGGACGCGCTGGCCCTTGTCGTCATGGAGAAAAAGGGGTTCAACCGTGACGATTTTGCCAACTATCATCCGGGCGGAAGCCTGGGGAGGGGGCTGCTGTTAATGGTCGAGGATATCATTCATGTCGGCAACAGAATACCTATTGTGGAAGAGAACGCCTCGATGAAGGAAATCCTTAAGGAAGTCTCCGTCAAGAAACTTGGGGTAACCCTTGTGTGCGATCCCGAAGGCAAACTTACCGGAATAATTACGGATGGCGATATCCGCCGAGTATTTGAAATGGTGGAAAACCCCATGAACAAAAAGGCCAGGGACGTGATGGGCCGCAAGCCGAGGACGATCGGCAAAACGTCCGTCGGCGCCGAAGCCGTTAAAATAATGAACGAGATGAAAATAACCAGCCTGGCCGTCGTATCGGAGGACGGCAAACCCGAAGGCATAATACACATGCACGACCTCCTTAGAGCCGGCGTGGCATGACGGACGGCGCCAATGCCGGTCTCTCCGAGAAAGCCAAAGGCATTCGCCTGATAGCACTCGACGTGGACGGCGTTCTTACAGACGGCAGGATCATCGTCGACAGCGAAGGGACGGAAAGCAAGAATTTCCACGTGCGCGACGGACTCGCCATAGCGTTGGCCCTTCGCAAGGGAATGAAGATAGCCCTTATATCGGGCAGGTACTCGAAAGTAGTGGAACTCCGCGCGCACGAACTCGGCATACACGACATCCACCAAAACGTCTCCGACAAGCTGAAAATCTTTAACGCCATGCTGGAAAAAAACCGCCTGTCGCATTCGGAAGCGGCCTTCATGGGCGACGATATCAACGATCTGCCCGTCCTCGAAAAGGCCGGTCTCTCCGCCGCTCCCGCCGACGCCGATGAGAGCGTTATAAAAAAGGTGGACATCGTTACAAAAAAGAACGGCGGCCACGGCGCGGTGCGCGAGGTCGTTGAATTCATCATGACGGCGCAGAAAAGTTGGGGATGGGATAAGTAGACCGGCAGATTAACTAATTATGGAAGCACTATGAGGGTAGGAACGGGACTCGACGCACACAGATTTGCCGATGGGCGCAAGCTGATACTTGGCGGCGTGGAGATTCCGCACGACAGGGGGCTTGCCGGACACAGCGACGCCGACGTCCTCCTTCACGCCATTTGCGACGCCATACTCGGCGCGTTGGCGCTGGGCGATATCGGAAAACATTTCCCCCCCGGTAATGCGAAATACAAAAACATCTCGTCGCTGGAACTTCTTAAATCGGTTGCAGGAATGGCGCGCGAAAAAGGCTACGAAATCGGGAATATCGATTCCACCGTTATCGCGGAAAACCCCAAGCTGTCTCCATTCATTGAAGATATGCGCAAAACGATCGCCGATGCGCTGGGGGCGGAGATCGACACGATCAGCGTTAAGGCCACCACAACGGAGGGGATGGGCTTTGCCGGTCGCGGCGAGGGAATAGCGGCGCAGGCCGTGGCGGTTATGGCCGAATTGTCGTAGTCTTACCGGATGAATATTTCTGGAAAAAATGTGCGCGTAAGGTTCGCACCGTCGCCAACCGGCCCCTTGCACGCTGGCAACGTCCGCACCGCCATTTTCAACTGGCTCTTTGCCAGGCACGAGGGCGGCAAGCTCATCCTCCGTATCGAAGATACCGACGAAGCGCGCAGTGAAAAAAAATATGCCGACGAGATAACCGATTCCCTTAAATGGCTTGGGATCGACTGGGACGAAGGCCCGTATTACCAGTCGGAAAACCGCGCTGAATACGAAAAGGCCGTCAAAAAACTTTTGGACGACAAAAAACTCTACCCCTGCTTTTGCACGGAGGAGGAACTGACAGCCCAAAGAAAGGCGGCGGCAAAGGCCGGCAGGCCGCCGGTATATTTAGGCACATGCAAAAACCTTGGCGACGAAGAAGCGTCGGCCCGTATGGAAAAGGAACCATACGCCCTTCGCTTCCGCATTGAAGGTTCGCGCCTTTCATACACCGACGCCATACGCGGCGAAACGGAAGTAAACCTTAACCTTTTGGGCGATTTCATTGTGACGCGCTCCGGCGGACAGGCGGTTTACAATCTCGCCGCCGCCGTGGACGACGCGGCGATGAAGATCACCCACGTCCTGCGCGGCGAGGATCACATAAGCAACACTCCCCGGCAGATACTTTTGCTCGAAGCGCTGGGGTATAAGAAACCTGTTTACGCGCACCTGCCGATTATCCTCTCGAAAGACGGCACGAAGTTAAGCAAACGCGATGGCCATCGCGGTGTTTCATTCGGCGACCTTATAAGGGGCGGCTATCTGCCCGAAGCGGTCTTCAATTTTCTGGCGCTTATCGGCTGGCATCCCGAAGACGGTACAGAAGAGATGGGCATGGACGAGCTTGCATCGAAGTTCTCGTTAAAGCGCGTGGCCGTGCGAAGCGCCCAATACGACATCGGCAAGCTGGATTGGCTTAACGGGCTGAAAATTCGCGCAACCTCCCCGGAAAGGCTCCTTGAATTGGGAAAAGGTTTTTTGGGAAAGCACGCGGCGAAGATTGAAGGACTGCCGGAGGAAAAAAAAGAATTTCTTATGGAGTCGGTTAGGGATAATCTTTCCACCTTGCGCGATCTGGAAAAAGAGATCGCACCGTTTTTTGAACTTGAATTTGAAGAGGGCGTTAAAAACGGGCTGGACGGATATCGGGTGGAAGATGTAGTATCGGTGTTTTTAAAGCACTGCGAAACGCCCGATTTTAAAAACGCCGCCAATATGACGGCAAACGAAACGGGAGCCAAGGGGAAATCTCTTTACATGCCGTTGCGAGCGGCGCTTTCGGGCAGGCTCAAGGGGCCGGAACTGAAGCGCCTTTACGGGTTCCTTAACGCCGGGGAGCGCAAGAAAAGGCTTAAAGACTTTTTGGAGTTTTACAAGAAATGAAACTAAGGGTATTTAACTCACTTACCGGACAGAAAGAGGAATTCAAGCCTATAAAAGAAGGCGAGGTTAGCATGTACGTATGCGGCGTAACCGTTTACGACAGGTGCCACCTGGGGCACGCGCGCGCCGGCATCGTGTTCGATTTCGTCTATCGTGCCCTTATGTACCTTGGCTATAAAACTACCTACGTGCGAAATTTCACCGATGTGGACGACAAGATAATAAACCGCGCCAACGAGCGAGGCATATCGTGCGAAGAGCTGGTGGAGGAAAACATAAAGGCGTTTTACGACGACATGGACGCGCTCCACCTCAAACGACCCACGCACGAACCGCGCGCCACACAGTACATCGAAGCGATGCAAAACCTTATATCGACCCTCATCGAAAAGGGAATGGCTTACGAGGCGGGCGGAGACGTCTTCTTTTCGGTGGCGAAATTTTCCGGGTACGGAAAGCTTTCCAAAAAGAACATCGACGACCTTATGAGCGGCGCGCGCGTTGAAGTAAACGAAAGCAAGAAGAGTCCTCTCGATTTCGCACTGTGGAAGGCCGCAAAGCCCGGCGAGCCGAAGTGGGACTCACCGTGGGGCGAGGGCAGGCCCGGCTGGCACATCGAATGCTCCGCGATGGGGCGCGAACTTTTGGGAGAAACGTTCGATATCCACGGCGGCGGAAAGGACCTCGTATTTCCCCATCACGAAAACGAGATAGCGCAGTCGCAAGGCGCGTCGGGCAAGAAGCCGGTAAACTATTGGATGCACAACGGGTTCGTGAATATCAACAAGGAGAAAATGAGTAAATCGCTTGGGAACTTTTTTACGATTAACGATATCCTGAAAAAATTCGATGCCGAAACCGTCCGGCTATATCTCCTTTCCACGCACTACCGCTCGCCGACGGACTTCGCCGACGGGTACCTTAAAGATGCCGAAACGCATCTCGACAGGATGTACGCGACGCTGGCAAGGGCGGGGGCGGTTTTGGGTGAAAACCCCGAAGTTAAAAAAACAGATGTGGATAAATCCGCGCCTTATTCCGAATACGAAAAAAAATTCAAAGAGGCGCTATACGATGATTTCAATTCAGCGTCTGCCATTGCCCTTATAAACGAGGCCGCCAACAATATGAACGCCCTTTGCGACAGGATTGAACGCAAAAAAGGGAACACGGCTGAAAACGCCAACAATTTAAAGTCCGTATTTGAGTGGTTCAGGGGAGCGGGGAAGGGCGTTTTAGGACTCTTTAACCGCGTACCCGACGAATACCTTGCCTCGATGAAGAAAAAACGCCTTGCAGAAATCGGAATGACCGAAGACGAAGTTGAAAAGCTAATTGAAAAACGCAAAGCCGCGCGCGCACAAAAAGATTTTGCCCAAAGCGATACGATACGCGACGAGCTTACCGCCAAAGGCATCGTGCTGTACGATTCGGCGCAAGGCACCACATGGACGGTTGCGGTTAAGTGAGCGGATGGTTAATAAAAGTTTGGTAGGATAGGCATCCCGGTAGTAGCTACAGCCGTCCCGGCTGTAGAGTGCAAGCGGGACGCTTGCACCTACTTTGTACAGGCGAGGCACATATGCCACAAATTTATAGGGAAAAAATGCAAAAGACAATCGTTTTCGGAAAGCATCCGGTAAAAGAGCTTTTGAAAGCGGGCAGGCGGAAGGTTGAAACCGTTTTATACGTCCATCAGAATTCCGAAAGGCTCGAAGACGTCCTGAAGCTTGCAAAAAGCAAAAACATTCCGATTCAAAGCGCGGGCGCGAAACAGCTCGACAATCGCTCGGACGGCGCGAACCATCAGGGAATACTTGCCGTAACGCGCCAACCGGCAACGCATTCACTCGATTCGCTCATCAAACTCACAAAAGATAAATCTGCGTGTTCCGTGATTGCGGTGCTCGATTCGATCCAGGACCCGCACAACTTCGGGGCGATACTTCGCAGCGCGGAAATTTTCGGCATATCGTCCGCGATCTTTCCGAAAAACCGGAGCTGCGACATTAATTCTACCGTGGTAAAAACATCGGCCGGGGCGTCGGAATATATCGATTTCCACATTGCCACAAATATCTCCAACACCCTTTCGCACCTCAAGGAAGAAGGTTTTTACGTAATCGCCGCAGAAGCGAAAGGCGATACGCCACTGGCGGAATTCAAGCCGGAGTTCCCCCTTGCCGTCGTGCTAGGCTCCGAGGAAAAGGGGGTGCGGCCACTGGTTAAAAAGCAGTGCGACAGCGTAATAGGCATCCCTATGCGGGGCAGGGTGGAATCGCTTAACGTAAGTACAGCCGCCGCCGTAATATTTTATGAAATATCCAGAAGCTTTTGATAAATTCCGGGCATTGAAGTATAATAAGGGAAACGAGTTTTTGAGAAAGGTGTTTAAACGATGCCCATTAGCATATCTTCGGCAGGCATTACGGGCCTGCAAAGGCAGATAGGACAGACCAACGACCGTCTGGGCCAGTCGCTCAAGAAAATTTCTTCCGGAAAACGGATAAACAAGGGAGCGGACGACGCTGCGGGCCTTGCCATATCGGAGAAGTTAAAGGCCAATCTTTCATCTCTTGAGCAGGCTTCCAAAAACACCAGCTCGGGTTCCGCCATGTTAAGGACGGCCGCAGGCGGCCTTAGCCAGATAAGCGGAATGCTTTCAAGGGGGCGCGAACTGGCAGTTCAGGCCTCCACCGGCACGTTGAGCGACAGCCAGAGGGCCACAATTGACCGCGAATTCAACGCAATCAAGCAGGAAATCGACCGTATTACATCCACCACGGAGTTTAACGGACAGCAGCTTTTGAGCGGCGACCTTGGCCCCGGAGCGGCGAACCCGGTTGCCATTCAGGTGGGCATTAACGATACGCCCAACGACAGGATTACAATAGATTCAATAGACGCCACGGATACCGGAACGCTTGGCGTGCAGGGCACGTCCATAGATACTGCCGAAAACGCGCGCGCGGCGCTTGACAACATAGACGCCGCCATCGCACAGGTAAACGATACGCGCGCCTCGGTGGGTGCGCTTGAAAACAGGTTTCAGACAACAGCCGCCAACATTGCCACTACCAGGGAGAACCTCACGGCGGCCGAATCGTCGATAAGCGACGCGGATATAGCCAAGCAGGTCTCCGAAAAAGAAAAAAATGAGGTGCTGGGGCAGGCGGGGGTAAGCGCCCTGAAATCGAAATTGGCCCTGCAACAAAACCTCATTGGAGGCCTTTTAAATACCAAGGGTTAGAATCCGGGCCAAGGCCGAAGATGGTGCGATATATTTACAATTCAAAAATATTGCTTTATACTATGTGTAGGACTGGAAATGTAGAGGTACTTTTATGGTTACCGATAGTGTTACGAGCGTAGGGGGAAATCAGGGGGCTAAGCAGGCTCCCAAGGCTCCGGCAAGCGGAGGAGTTGTTCAACTAAGATCAGGTTCCAATATCCTTCCGGACGAGTCAGGATCAAAGACCCTACAAGATCAGGAAATAAGCGGAAACCGGATTGAGGAACAGGCAAACGCCTTAGGCAAAAAGTCCAGTCCGGAAAAACCTTCGAATTTCAACGCAAAAGCCTGAACCCGATTTCCAACCTTACACAGTGCAATCGCACATTCTGACAGATAGCGTAAGCATCTCTGTGTGCGGATATAGCATGATTAATAACGACTAATTAGGGTTGGCTATCTCGGTGTGCGTCCGCGAAAGGCAACGACGTTCGTTACCATGAAATCGAATTTGTAAACTTTTTCTACGTTTCCTATTTCAATAGGGAAGACCACCGAAAATATTTTGCCCCTGTTTTCCAGCGCGGTGTCGTCTTCCATGTTGAAAAGCGGCTTAATGGACCACGTCCATCTTTCGATCTTTTCGATATTGTCCACAGGGACCATGACATTTTCTTCTCTTTTGCCGGCGGGTACGTTTGTGGGAATTAGCATGCCGGGTTTTCTTTTGAAAAGTGTTTGGTTGTTGGCTATCTTGTGGCTTTCACCTTCCGGGTCTATGTACCTGACCTTGTTCCACATGAGCGCAATTTCGCTGTCGGAACGGTTTTCAAAAAAGACCTTTATCCTTTTTTCGGTGATTTCAAAATGGAACGCCGCGCCGTTGTCTTCGTACGTTTTCTCCCAGCTTTCCACCGGCTTTACCATTGCGTACCATTGCCGGTATCGGTATGCGGCGAACTCCGCGCACGCTCCCGCCCCGATTAAAACGGCAAGCACAACAACCAGGCCGCCCGATTTTATTTTCATTTCACCGCCAAAAGGTTTTCGGCCGTTTGCACCACGTCGCCCACATCCTTACCGTAAGCGTGGGCGCCTATTTCCTTTGCGTACCCGCGGGTAAGGACTGCGCCGCCCACCATCACCTTGCAGGAAAGCCCGCGTTTTTTCACTTCGTCTATTACCGTCTTCATTTGTATCATGGTGGTCGTCATAAGGGCGCTAAGCGCTATTACGTCCGCGCAGTTTTTTTCCGCCGATTCCAGGATATCCTCCATAGGCACGCTGCGGCCAAGGTCAATTACGTCGAACCCGAAGTTTTGCAGCATTATGCAACAAACGTTCTTTCCGATATCGTGTACGTCGCCCTTTACGGTGGCGAAAACAATCGTGCCCTTTTTCTCCACGCTTTGCGATTCGAGAAGCAGTGGGGTGAGTATCTCCATCCCTTTTTTCATCGTATCGGCGGCGGCCACCAGGTGCGGGATGAACTTCTTCCTCTCAGCGAATAGCTCGCCCATCTTCCGAATGGCCGGGGTTAAGCTGTCGGCGAACATCTCCATCGGCTTAATTTCTTCGTCCAGCCCCGCCTTGATGAGACTCTGTATAGAATCTTTTTCGCCTTCGAGCACGGCGTCGAAGATTCGCTCCTTTAGCGGTTTTTGCTTTTTATGTGCGGGCTTTTTCTCTTTGTCATCTTCGATTTTCCCCACCGCGTCGATGTACCTTTTGCAACCGGGGTCTCTGCGCGTAAAGAGCGACGCGGCAACGGCAACCTTGTGCATTCCATCGTCGTAAGGGTTCACGATCGCGCCGTCCAGTCCCTCGGCCATCGCCATTGCAAGGAAGGCGTTGTTTATCGACTTCCTGTCGGGCAGGCCGAACGATGTGTTAGATAGCCCCACCACCGTCGCGCATCCGAGTTCCTCCCTGATCCTGCGTATCGTCAAAAGCGTCTGGCGCGCGCCTTCCTGCATGGCGGAAACCACCACCGCCAGGCAATCGAATACTATGTCGTCTTTCGACAAACCCAGCGCTTCCGCGCGCTTCAGTATCTGTTTTGCGTATTCAAATCTCTTGTCGGCGGATTCCGGCACCTCTTCGCCGGCGGTAAGGGCGATAACCGCCGCGCCCATGCGTTTTATCATCGGCAGGACGGACTCAAGTTTTTCAGGCTCGGCGTTAACGGAGTTCACAAGCGCCCTGCCGGAATATACGGCAAGGCCCGCCTCCAGCGCGCTGTCGAACGACGAATCGATAACGAGCGGCAGGGGCGTTACGTTCTGTATGGCTATTACGGCCTTTTGCATCATTGCCGCTTCGTCGGTAAGGGGCACTCCCACGTTTACGTCCAGCGCCATCGCGCCGCTTTCCGTCTGTTTGCGCGCGTCCATCAATATGAGGTCGGTGCGGCCTTCCTTAATGGCGGCGGCGAACTTCTTTTTGCCGGTTGGGTTTATCTTTTCGCCTATCTTGAGGAACGGATGCCCTTCGCCGATGCGCGCAATCCGCGAACGCGAGGCGATAACGACGCCCGAGTTGGCGGGACGGGGCACAGGTGGCGCGCCCTTGATGGTTTTTGATATTTTTTCTATGTAGTCCGGCTTCGTGCCGCAGCACCCGCCGACGATGTTCGCGCCTACCTCCACGAACTTTTCGGCGTATTCGGCCAGCGTTTCGGAACTTTCCTTATAAACGGTTTTTCCGGCTTCAATTACGGGAAGACCGGCGTTGGGCTGTACGCAAATGGGAAGAGACGTGGCATCCGCAAGACGTTGGACAACATCGACCATCTCTTTCGGGCCAGTCGAGCAGTTGAGGCCGACGACATCCGCGCCGAGACCTTCGATGACGGCGGCGGCGGCTTCGGGAGTCGCGCCCGTGTCGGTAATACCGTCGGCGGTATACGTCATGCACGCGATTACCGGCGTGTTTTTCCGCACTTCGTTGGCGGCCACGAGCGCGGCCTTCATTTCCATCAGGTCGAACATCGTTTCGATTATCAAAAGGTCGACGCCCGCTTCGAGTAGCGCGGATATCTGTTCCTTGAAAATGCCGACGGCCTCTTCGAAGGCGAGTTCGCCCAGCGGAACGATTAATTTACCGGACGGGCCGATATCTCCTGCGACGAGCGCTCGCCCGTCCGCGCCTTTTCGCGCGTTCTCGACGGCCTTGTGGTTGACCATTTTTACGTCGGAGCCGCGGCCGTATTCTTCCAGCCTCGGAGCAGTTGCGCCGAAGGTGTCGGTGATGATTATCTGCGAACCGGCGTCAACATAGCGGCGGTGCATTTTGATTACCTTGTCGGGGTTTTCGATAGCCCACAGGTCGGGTGCGTAGCCGCCGGGCATTCCCTCGGACTGCATTAGGACGCCCATCGACCCGTTAAGGATCATTACTTCCTTGCGTATTCGTTCGGCAAATTTCATAAGCGGTTTATTCTAACAGGTTGCTGAAAAAGTCCATCCGGGACTTTTTCAGTTTCGGCTTGGTCGAAATAAATTCGTCCAAGCCTCCCAAATTGCTTGGCTTTCAGCCTACGCAATTTGGGCAATCCTTCCATGGATTGCTTATCAGGCTGTTTTTTCAACAGCCTGCTACAACGAGCCGAAAGATTTTTCGGCGGCGGCTATCGTCTTTTCTATATCTTCGTCCGTGTGGGCCAGCGAAACGAACCCCGCCTCGAACTGCGAAGGGGCAAGGTAAATTCCCTCCCCAAGCATAAGCGAATGGTATTTTGAAAAGCGCCCGGTATCGCACGTCTTGGCCGTGGCATAGTCGAAAACTTCCGCATCGGTAAAGAAAAGGGAAAGCATGGAGCCAACGCGAGTAGCATGGTGTTTTATTCCCGCTTTTTGCGCCGCGCCGGTTAAGCCGCCGGCAAGTTTTGCGCTTTTTTCGTCCAATCGGCCATAAGTGCCCGGTTCCTTTAGAATTTCAAGCGTCGCTATTCCCGCCGCCATCGCAAGGGGATTTCCGCTAAGGGTTCCCGCCTGGTAAACCGGCCCCTGGGGCGCCATCTTTTGCATTATTTCCTTTTTGCCGCCGTACGCCCCCACGGGAAGCCCGCCGCCAATGACTTTGCCCAGCGTCGTAAGGTCGGGCGTTACGCCGTAAAGTTCCTGCGCGCCGCCGTACGATACGCGGAAACCGGTCATCACCTCGTCGAATATCAGAACCGAGCCGTGTTCGTCGCAAAGCTTGCGCAGGCCTTTAAGGAAACCGTCCTTCGGCACAAGGACGCCCATGTTGCCCACAATCGGTTCCAGAATCACGCAAGCGATTTTTTCGGTGTGCGCATCGAATAACTCCTTTACCGGTTCGAGATCGTTGAAAGGAGCGGTCAGGGTATCTTTGGCAATCCCAGCCGGAACGCCGGGTGAATCGGGAAGTCCCAGCGTTTCCACGCCGGACCCGGCCTTTACAAGGAGCGAATCAACGTGGCCGTGATAGCATCCCTCGAACTTCAGCACGAGATCGCGCCCCGTGTACCCCCTGGCAAGCCTGATGGCGCTCATCGTTGCCTCGGTGCCGGAACTTACCATCCGAACCATCTCGACGGATGGCACGGCTTCGATCACCATTTCAGCAAGGACGTTTTCCCTTTCAGTGGGCGCGCCGAAGCTTGTTCCCGCGCGCGCGGCCTCTATTACGGCCTCAACAACTCGGTCGTTGGCATGGCCCGCAATCATCGGTCCCCAGCTTCCGACGTAATCTATGTAGGTTTTGCCGGAAACGTCGGTTACTTTAGAGCCTTTGGCGCTTGCGATGAAAATCGGGTCCCTTCCCACTGACTTGAAGGCGCGCACGGGGCTGTTGACGCCGCCGGGCATCAGTTTTTTGGCTTTTTTGAAAAGTGACGCCGAATCCGCCGCCGTCATTTAACGTACTTCCCTATTATCGGCGCCAAATCCTTTTTGGTCTGTTCCGGGATGAGCTTGTGATCGGTCATTATGGAGTTGGCAAGAGCCTCCATGCAGCTGGCGGAACACTTTTCGCCTATTGAGCTTACGGATTCCCTGATTATCTTTTGGGACATCTCGACGTTTTGTTTGATGATCGCTAGAATCGCTTCGGTTGTTACGTCTTCTTCGTCTTCGTACCAGCAGTCGTAGTCGGTGGAAAGGGCTATCGTTACGTAGCATATCTCCGCCTCGCGGGCGAGCTTGGCCTCGTTGAGGTTGGTCATCCCTATCACCGATGCGTTCCATCCCCTGTACATGTGCGATTCGGCCCTTGTCGAAAACTGCGGGCCTTCCATGTTTACGTAAGCGCCGCCAACGTGCACGGAGGCTCCCGCCCTCTTTGCCGCTTCGGAAACGGTTCCTAAAAGGTCTTTGCAGATCGGATCGGCAAAAGACACGTGCGCTACGATGCCGTTGCCGAAAAAGGTGCTGTTGCGCGCGAATGTCCTGTCTATGAACTGGTCGGGGAAGACTATGTGCCCCGGCTTTATCTCTTCTTTCAGCGAGCCCACGGCGGACACGGAAAGTATCCTGCCAACGTCCAGTGTTTTCATTGCATAGATGTTTGCCCGAAAGTTGAGTTCGGAGGGAAGTATCGTGTGCCCCTTGCCGTGCCTCGGTAAAAAGACAACCTCTTTGCCGTCAAGCTCTCCTATTATGAATTCGTCGGAAGGTTCGCCGAACGGTGTGGCGACCTTTTCGGTTTTTTTTATTTTAAGCTCGGCCATATTGTACAAACCGCTGCCGCCGATAACGCCGATCTTCATTTATACCCCCGGGAATTTGAATCCGACCCGGCCGCGAACAGGATTCCGCGACGCCGGGCGCAAAGGTTATTTTTTATCCTTGCCTTTGATCTGGAAATACTCGGCCACTTTCCTTTCGACTTCCCCCAGAAGGAATCGAAGTTCCGTAATCTTCTCCGATGCCTTGTCTATCACCTTCTCCTCGGACGAAAGCACCTTTATCTTGGTTTTAATATCCTCGGCGAGTATGTTCAGGTCGTTTAGCCGCTGTTCGGTGCGGTTTATAAGGGCCATGCGCGTGGAAAGGGCGTCGAGCTTGGTTTCCGCATCGACCATTATGTTCGAAAGCGTTTTTACTTTTTCGGCGAATTCCGAGAAGTTTTCCTGGTGTTTGGAAATCTTACGCTCCTCGGCGCGGATGCCTTCAAGCGACGACGACAGGACGGCGATGTCTTCCTGAACCTTCCTTACAAGCTCCTCTTCCTGTCCAACCTGTTCCATCTGCCTGCCGATCTTTTCCATCATGGTGGAAAGCATGCTCATCTGTTTTTCCATGTTCAGAAGCATTTCTTCCTCGTCCTTTATGCCATGAAGGCGCTTTTCCATTTCGCCAATGCGTCCGTCGAGTTCTTCAAGCCTGTTTTTCTGGTTTTCAAGCTGCTCCCCCTTCTTGCTTAAATCGGCAATCTGAGAATCCACCTTTTCAATGGCGGGAATAAGCTCTTCTTTGGTCTGCACAATACCCTGCAGCACGTTCTTGCCCTCCTGCACCTCTGAAAGCTTGTTGGTAACGCTTTCCTCGATGACAATAAGCTTTGAGTTGAGCGAGCTTATGCGCCGCTCCTGGGAGTCTATTGCGTTCTTTTCGCGTGTGATATCCAGTATTTTCTCTTCAACCATGCGCGTTATCTCGCGCAGGTCTTCCAGCTTTTTATCGACGTTTTCAAGAAACTCCACTTTCTTGTTGATCCGTTCGATTTTCAGCGAGGCGTCTTCCAGGTAATAATCCAGACCGTCCAGTTTCTTTTCAAGCTTTTCGACGAGGTTCTTGCGCTGCAACTGGTTTTCCATTTTTACGTCAAGATTAATTACGGTGGACGACAGGTCATTTACCTTCTTTTCCACCTGGTCGACGATGTTGCGCCTCGCGGACAGGTCGTTTATCTGGCCGGTGAGTATTTCGCTAAGCTCGTTCAGCCTTTTAAGCTTTATCTCTATCTCCTCGCTTACCTTTACGTCCTCGCGGAACTGCACGAACTTGGCTTCAAGTTCATCGGCCTCCTGCTGGAAACGCGACATCTTTTCGCGCATAGACTCCATCGAGGACATATCGTCCTTGAGGATTTTCATCTTGTTGCCGATGGAGTCGATGAGGAAAATGTTAAGCTTGTTTATCTTTTCTTCCGTGGCGCCAACCACATCCTTGTCCTCGCGCACCCTTGCAATGTTTACCTCAAGCTCGGAGTTGGACTCCTCGAGCTGGCGTATCTTCAATGCAATTCGCTTTACCATTTCCTCCTTGGAAAGGATATTGCCTGTTTCGACCCGGATGGAATTCATGTCCTTGCTCAGCGTTCCCAGTTCCTTGCTCATCTGCCCGATAACCGCGTTCTGTCTTAAAAGCTTGTCCGAATCGTCTTTCAGCCTTGCAAGCGTGGTGTTTACCTTTTCGATATCCTGCGAGTAATTGTCTATTTCGTCTTTTTGCCTGGTCATAAGGCTTATCTTTTCTTCCATCTCGCGGCTGATTGAAGTAAGCCTTGAAATCTTTTCGTCAGACTGCGCCAGTAGGCTTTTGAAGGTATCGACTTCGGTCATCTTACCGGAAACCTGTTCGAGCATGCCTTCAAGTATTACTATGTTCTTCTCGGCGGTCTTCACAAGCCTGCCTTCCTCGCCGAGCTTTTTGATCTTGGCTTCCATGTCCCAGATGAGGATATTCAGTTTTCCCGCTTCCTCGTTGGCCTTTTCGACCACAAGCCTTTGCTGGCTCAATCCTTTAATCTTGCTCTTTATGTGCTCGACAAGGAGAGATACCTCGTCAATTCCCTTTTTGTTTTCGTGCAGCCTTTGGGCCACGCTTTCGGCGGTGGAGCCGGCTTCCTTCGTCCGTATTTCGAGGTTGCGCAACTCATCGAAACGTCCGGCCATATTTTCCGAGAAGTCCGAGAAGAAAGGAATTCTTTCCTCAAGGTGTTTCATGGCGGTAACATTCTGCTGGATCTCGTCCGTGTTCTTCTGGACGTATTCCACCAAAAGACTCAGGCTCTTACGCTGGGCATCGGCTTCCTTTACGAGTTCTTCGAACCGGTCAAGGTCTTCTTTGGTTAAAGGAGTTTCGCCAGCCTTGCTTTCCGCCTGTTTTTCCTTATCCATAGACACTTACCTCCCACCTTTATATGCTTTTGGTACTACCCAAAAATCTCATATTTCATCTAAGTTGTCAACGCCAATGACTGACCTATATTTATGCTCCGCCGATGGCGGAATCAAATTTTGATATGAAAACGCGATGTAGAACTTCCATCCGTCCGCCTTGCTATCGGCGGATACATACTCCCAATAGCGGTTAAAATCGGTTAAAATAGCCGAAAAAAGCGGAGGGGCTATGTTTAAGCTTTATCTACTGGTAATCGTCATATCGATGGGGCTTGCATTCCATTTTGGGGCGTACGACAAGCTGATTGACTACTACGGACGTTATCTTTCAGGCGAACTCAACTCTTCCGACATTGACATGCAAGAGATCACGAAAATGCTTCCCGGCGGGCCTGCTCTACAGCCGCAGGGCCAGGCGTCTGACGAGATATCCAAAGCGCTGGACAAGGCGGGGTTGAAAGGCGAGATGCGAGACCTGAATTCTCTTGGGGGCGAACCGGCAAACATGGAGAAGCTTTTAAAGAAAAGTAAGAAGTAGAAAAAAGGGGTTCCTCCGGCCGGTAGGGGGGGCTACCGAACCGGAGGGGTGGGTAAACGGGCCGGAGCGGCTGACGCCGCTGGCCCGATTAAAGACTAAGCATATGTTCTAAAATCAATCTCCGGGAAAAGGTTGTCTTTTTCCTCTATCTTTCCGAGCCAGCCGTAATCGACATTGCCGCCGTCTATCATGTCGGCCAGCTTGTTGAAGCGCCAAAGGTGGTCTTTTGTCCGTTTTACCGCGTACTCGACCATAGTTCCGGTTTTAATTATGAACGCCCAGTCCGAACTTTGCGCCAGCACAAGTTCGCGCGCGGCCTGGTTAAGGGTGCGCGTTACACCGTTATCGGACGAAACATGCTTTTGTGCAAGGGCGGTCATCCTGTCCGCCGCCCGGACGAGGTGCGCGTACAGCCAATCGTTGCTGCCGTCCAGCCAGTACTCGGCGTATCCTTTGTATCCCCAGGATGACGTCGACGGGGTGCACTTCTGGTTCTTCGGGAACTTATCCAAATATTCCGAAGGCGTTATCGTTTTTATTATGTTCTGGTCGTAGTGCAACTTCCTTAAAAGGAAGTTTATCCACTCCGGCCCCTCGTACCACCAGTGGCCGAAAAGCTCCGCGTCGTATGGGGAGACGATTATCGGGGGCCTTCCTTCCATCACGCCATGGAGGTGCTCCACCTGCTTTTCGCGGTTGAACATGAAGTTGCCCGCGTGTTCCGCGGCCTTTTCCATAGCCGCGTGCTGGTTGTACGGCAGTTTGTTGTCGGTTTTTCCCGTTATGCGATAATATTTAACGCCGGTCATCTTGCGAAGGCCGGTCGGTTGCACGTAGTTGCGAACGTAATCGAAATCGAGGTCAAACCCGACGTCGCGGTAGAAATCCCGGTAAACGAAATCTCCCGGATACCCTTCCCTGGCCGACCAGACCTGCTTGCTGGATTCCATGTCCCTTCCGAATGCGGCAACGCCCGACGGCGTGAAAACGGGGGCGAATACGCCGTATTTCGGGCGCGGGTCGGCATGCAGTATTCCGTGGGTATCGACGAAGAAATAGCGGATGCCGCATTCGCGCAGGATTTCTTCCAGGCCCTCGTAATATCCGCATTCCGGCAGCCATATTCCGCGTGGTTTCCTGCCGAGATGTTTTTCATAGTTGTTTGCGGCTATCTGTATCTGCGCGCGGACGGCGTTTTTATTGGACTGCATTAGCGGCAGAAAGCCGTGTGTTGCGCCGCAGGTGATTATTTCCAGGTTGCCGCGGTCCTGCAGTTCCTTGAACGCAGTTATCAGGTTGCGTGAATAGCGGTTTTCAAAGAGTTCGCGGGCGGAAGTGAACTTCCAGTTGTACATCTGCGCAATTTCGTTGAACTCCGTTTCAAAGCGCGTTCTTTCCATCTCCTTTTCCGAAAGCTCTATCAGCTTGTTGAGGTGCCTCAGGTAGCGCGACTGCAAAAGCGGATCGGTAAGCATGGAGATGAGCGTGGGTGTAAGGGACATCGTTACGCGGAAATCCACGCCGTCGTGCACTAGGCCGTTGAAGACCTGTATTAGCGGGATGTAGGTTTCCGTAATGGCCTCAAAGAGCCAGTCCTCCTCCAGGAACTCGTCGTATTCCGGGTGGCGCACGTAAGGCAGGTGCGCGTGAAAGACGAGCGCCAGGTATCCTTTGGGTTCCATCAGTCTGTTTCCTCTTCCATTACGTTTTCAAATGCCGCCGTGTTTCTTGAAACGGTGGGTGTTATTGTTTTTTCGAACTTCATGTCTGCCGAAGTTGCAACGGCGGGCATCGAACGTATGCCGTCGGGCAGTGCGTACCGCGCCGTGAACGTTCCATCGGGACGCAACGAAACCTTCTTGCCACCAAGCATTACCTTAGCGTCAGGTTCCGTCGCGCCGTAAACTATCAGCTCGCAGTCGAGCTTGAACCAGAATCCTTTTTCCGGTTTTTTTAGAGCGATTTCCGAGCCGCCGAAAGAGCCGACCGCGCCGGAAGCAAGCTCTTGCTTGAAACGCTCCTGCATCGCCGCCTGAAGTTCCTGCGAAGACGCAAACTGCCCTGAGGCGAAGCCTCCTGAAAGGGCGTACATTTTCCAGAAATCTTCGTCAATCACCATCCATTCCTCGTCAACGCGGCTGGATACGCCTGCGCGGGGAAGAAACGCCACGTTTGAACGGGCTATCATATGGAACCCGCCGTCGGCTGTCTTAAGCCCTATTTCCACGCAGTAGGTTCTGGCGTCTTCGGGGACGTTTACGTACCAGTTGCCGTGCGAGGAACTTATGCCGATATCGAAAAACTTGTGGGCGTTTGTTCCGTCGAAATTGACTTCCGTAACGTCGTAAACGCGCAGTGCAAGGGAGGCGCTATTTTCGGCGATGCCGTGCCGCTGTGCCGTTTGAGAAGGCGCGTCGTCTTTAAGATCCCAGAATGCGAACATCCAGAACGGATCGCGCACGAGAAGGACTATGCGGTTGTCTTCGTAACGGTCCCGCAGGGCGCTATCCGGAACGAATTCGGCTTCTTCCTGCGATTTTGCCACGAAGAACTTAGCCTCGTGCGCCTTTTCTTCGGCCGTCCGCCCGTTATCGTAGTAAGCGGCAGGGGGGGGGAGAATTTCCGCTTCTACGGTTTTAACGGGCTTTTGGGCCGAACGTGAACGTGAAGCAATTTTTGTCTTTTTAGCGGTCTTAGCCGCTTTGCCGATCACCGCCTTTTTTGATTTTTTTGCGGGAGTCTTTTTCCTTGCCGCTGTTTTCGTTTTGGCATTTGCCGCGGCTTTTTTAGCCGCCTTAACGATTTCGGTAACCATCCCAGCTTTTGCCTGACCGGCCTTAAGCGTCAGGCCGAAACGTCTTTTGGCAAATTTTACAAGTTCGGTCTTGGTCAAATTAAACAATTCACTTTTTATCATAAATACGTCCCTTCATTCTTCATTGGCTTAATAGAGTTGCCATATACGTGCCAAAATGCGATTTGTAACTTATTGTTATATAAGTGTTTATATATAGAGCTAGGACGGATTTGTTGAAATGGGGCAGCTGTACCCCATTATGGGACGAATTTACCTCAATAAATCAGTCTTTAAGGGGCGGAACCTTTCTTTTGCCTTCAACCGCGTAATTGATGAGGTACTTGAACATCCTGACAAGGCGCCCGTTGTTCCTCTTCTGGTCGATCCAGTGGCCTATCAGGCCGATGGTTCGCGCAAGCGTGAAGAAACCGTTGAGCGATTCGGATGGGAACCCGAGGTCCGTCAGTATGCATGCCATGCATCCGTCCACGTTGAGGATGAGGTTATCTTTCTTGGCGGTGGTAACCTCTTCGACCTTCAACGCGTAATCGAGGTGCGGCGTGAAAATATCCTCCCTGCGCACATGGGCTATGAGTTCCTTTACGCGCTTGTCTGGATTCCTTACGCTTTTTACCCTGTGTCCGATACCCGGCACCGGCCCAACGTTTTTCTTCATGTAGGCAAGGAACGCGGTTATATCGTTGGGGTGGTTACGCAACCCGTAGTCGAAGTAGATTGCCGCATCGGTTACCGCGCCGCCGAAGCGCGGGCCGATCATGATGAGTCCCGCGGCCACTGCCTGCGGCAGTCCGATCGCCGCGCAGGCGGCCATTATAGTGGCAAAAGCTCCGCTTACGCACGGCCCGTGGTCCGCCGAAAGGATTATTATCCTTCTTACGACCTCCGCCTCTTTTTTAGTGATGAGTTTTTTGTTCCACAAAAGACCTATGACGTGCGAGATGTCGTAGCCTTCATTGATAAGCTCGGAGGCCGGATATCCGCAGTACATCGGTTCGTCGCCTCGGTCGTCGCAGATCGTCGATTTAACTATCGGCTCGATAAGGACGTCGCCAGCCATTACCGCCTCTTCGGCCTTTTTGGGCAGTTGCGGAAGCTTTGCAAGGGGGATGTCTTCAACCTTCGTTGCCTGGTCGACGGCCTTGAGGTCTTCGTAAACTTCTTTTATGGCGGGACCGAGCGCGCCAAAAGTTTCGGGTACTATGGCGCCGGCTTTTTTGAGGGCTTTGGCCTTTGCCCGGGCGCTACCTTCGCCCCTGGAACCTTCTTTCGCGCCTGCGTGGCCAAACTTCATTCCCTTGGGAAGCTTTTCCTGGCAGAAGCCCGCCACGACCCCGATCAGCTTTATTCTCCGAGGCTTTTCCGCATACCAGTCGGCCGCCTGTTCTTCTAGGTCGCCGCCCATTTCGCCCACCAGTACCACGGCTTTTGTGTCTTTGTCCTTTTCGAACATCTCAAGGTAAGTAACGAAGTCCGACACGGGGTAGGTGTCGCCGCCTATGCCGATGGCTGTGGTTATTCCGTCGCCGAACTGGGAGACGATCCACATGATTTCGTTGGAAAGGCCGCCGGACTTCGTAAGAACGCCGAACGAGCCGGGCCTGTAGAGTTTGCTAAGCATCAGGTTGTCGTACGATCCGCCTGCGACGCCCAGCCTGCATTTTCCGGCGGACATAATGCCGATTGCCGAAGGGCCGTTCATTATCTTGCCGGTTTCCCTGGCCTTCTTGATCATCAGCTTTGCGTCCTTTTCAGGCACACCCTCGGTGATCATCGATATGAATTTTATTTTCGGGTTGTCGAACGCTTCCATCGTGGCCTTTGTAGCGCGATTAGGGGCCACATAAACGAGGACGGTGTTCACACCGTGGTTATCGGTGGCTTCTTGGAGCGATTTGTATATTGGGACGGAATGCATCCGGGTTCCGACCATTACGTCCGCCGTCTTTCCCGCGTCCGGCGGGAAAACGAAGGCGTCAACATAAAAGTCCCTCTTTATAAGGTGGCAGAATTCGCCCATCCGCCTGGCGGCCATAACGCCCGCGGGGCCGCCGAGAATTACTACTCTTGTGTTTTCATCGGCAAGGATACTCATTGCTGCACCTCCTTGCTTAAAGCCATGTTAACAATATCGGTCAGCGGGGTATGCCGGTCGTAGACTTCGATATCGAACCCCTCGTTTTCCAGTTCCCTCATCGCGGCCAGTCCCGCCTGTTCGTTCGGTCCGCCTCGGCGCACCCATATCTTCACGTTGTCGAGTTTCCCTTCGCTGTTTGCCTTTCTGAAGCCGGCGATAATTCCCGCGAAAGTGGCTTTAACGTCGGTGAAGTTTGCTATCGCGCCGCCCACTATTATGTGCTTGATGCCGGGGAGCGAACATATCTTGTCGGTAAGGGCCTCAACCGCCCACGATGGCGGGTCGCCGGAGTATTCGGCGTAGTTTGCAATAGTGCCGCCGAGGTTGACAACGGCGTCTGCATAAAAGACGGAAGCGCCCCCGCCCGCCGGAAGAAGGGCGACCTTTCCGCCGGGGATCTCTATGAGTTTTACGGAGCCTTTCACGCGGCTGTCTATTTCCATTATCTGTTCTTCGGCCTCGGTGTAGGCCCTGCCGAACTCCGAAGCGAAACTGAAGCTCCAGTCGGGATGACGGAACTTTGCGTCGCCGTCGAGCATCATTACCGCGTCAAGCGCCACCAATTCATTGGCGGCCGCATCGAGTATAAGCGGGTTGATTTCAATGTATGTGCCGTCTTCATTGTCGTAGCAGTCAAAGAGGTGCATGGAGTAATCGGCCACCTTTTCGGCTAGTTCGCCTTTAAAACCGGCCTTTTTCGCACAATCGACGAGCTGTTTCTTTGTAGGTTTTTCACCCACCTCGACGGACGTGCGCTGAACCTTGTCCCAGTTTGATTCCACTTCGATGCCGCCCATCTTTGCCATAAGGATTTCGGCGCCTTCTCGAACAGACTTTACGCAAAGGAAATACTCGTCATCATGAGTTACCATTTCCGCCACTATTGCCTGTGAAATGCTAAGGCCTTCCACATTGCGTCCGATTATTTCGTTCACGGCCTTTTCCGCGCCTTTCAGGTTTACGCCAACCTTTACAAGTCCCAGCTTCATTCTGCTTCCCAGCGCCTCGTGGGCTTTGACAACAAGTTTGTCTTGATCTTTGCATTCTTGAAGCCACTGATTGGAGTCGGCGAGGGTATCGAGCTGTTCGGCGCTTGAAATCACCACAAAGCGTGGCGTACGCATTCCCCACTTATTGAAAAGCGCCATTGCGTTTCCTTCTAACAACTTAGCCACGGTGCGACCTCCTTATAATATTTCGCATTGCAATGAAAACCTGTCACCCCTAAAATCCTGTGAAAAAACAACTATTTTACAAAATTCATGCTGTGAGTCAACATCTGATTTAAGTTAATTATTTTGTGTGAAATCGGGGGGAAATACAGGTGTGCAGGCAGCAAAATTGAAATTTAAATAAATTCTATCCGTACTCTTAAACTGGCGTAAGGCTACTTTTTGCTTTTTTCCTCTTTTTTAATTTCTTCTATTCTTTTCTGGGCCTCTTTGTATGTTTTGTACCCGCATTCCAGCACCGTGTAGCCGTTTCGGGCGCCCCCGGGGAACTTGCTTAGTACGTCGGCGTCCAGCTCGCCTGTTTGGTTGACTTTGTATACGCAGAAATTATCAGACATATCGACCTCCGTATTAAATAGAAACTATCGCTGCTTTTCTAAATTATCGCAGTTTGGGAATTCTATTTCAAGCTGAATGATAACGGGAGTTTTCGTTGATTATCAGGGCGGCGGTCTGAGTGATAAGGTTATGGAGTTCCGGATCGTCAACGTGACCAAGCATGGAGACGAGGGAATCTTTCTTACGCATCAATTCCTCGGCCATCGGCAACAGCCTTGCCGCGGGTACGTCTGTGTTGGAAAGGGTGTTCCTGTAAAATTCCAGGTCGTAGAGCGCGCTTTCCACCTGCCTTACGGCTTGTGTTTTTAATGCGCCGGATGCCTGTTCAATGCCCGTAACGGGAGTAACGGGATGCGGCATTCCGGGCGCGCCGGCGGATGCGGTTTTACCGGCGCCCATCGATTCCTTGAGGTAGGCGTCAAACGCTTTGCCTTCCGCCTTTTCAGTTTTCTTGGCGGAGGCGTCCCCGCCTTTTCCCGTTGGTGATATTCCGTCTATTTTCATAATAAAAGCTCTATATATTTATCGGGTTTCGCGTCCAGTTACTTAACCCAGCACTTAACAGGATAAATCTTTAATTATTGGAGGTCAAATCCGTGCCTTATGGCTTATCGATTTTGGATTTTAGGCAAAGATTCAGTCGGCGGCGAGTTTTTTGTGCTCCACCATCATGCACATATTCTGGACGACCTCGATGCCCGCGTCGATTATCTTTTGCGCGGCGTCGTTGTTTATAACGCCTATCTGGAACCACACGGAGCGCGGGCCGTATTCGATAATCTCTCCGGCAAGTTCCATCAGTGCGGAGGGTTTCCGAAAGACATCGACCACGTCAACCTTGAATGGTATGTCGGCCAGTTTTTTATAGCACTTTTCGCCGAGGATCATGTCGGCGGCCGGGTTTACCGGAACTATTTTGAATCCATTGTTTTTGAGATATGCGGCTACCCTGTGGCTGTCGCGGTCTTCCTTTTTCGATATCCCGACTACGGCGACAGTTTTGTACTGCGTAAGTATTTTTTTGACGAGTTCGGGGTCGCGCGGAACGGCGGGGAACTCGCAGGCTTCGGTATGGTCGTTACTCATTTAGGGGCGCGATTCCTTTTCATATTAATTGGGCGTCATACTTCGACCACCTTTAGGTGATCGAAAGGCGACAAGAAATGAATTTTAAAACTCTATCTTTGTCGTCCAATCGGTATCAGCACATAATTGTGACTAAAAAAAAGGTTACTGGCGTTCCTGGTGCAGTTTCTGCAATAGTTTGTCTTTAAGTTCCAGTTTACGCTTTTTCATCTCTTTCAGTCTAGCCATCATATCCGGGCTCAGGTACTTCGCCTTTGAAAGATCCGCCGCTTCCGTCTTCAGCTTTACGTGATCTTCGCTGAGCTGGCGGAATTCAGGATCAGTATCGTACAGAGCCTGAAAATTCGGGTCCTTTTGAAGAGATGTTTCCATTACCTTTTCCTCCTAAAAGATTTCGTTATCATTTTTCCGCGTAGCTTTTACGGATATAGTTCGGTCTTAAATGCTCCAGCCTTCCACCGCCGCCATCGTTACCTTGGGCAATCGTCTGGGCGGCCGCCAACGCCGCGCCGGCGGCAGACGAGTTTTCCATACGGCTATCGTCAAATGTGCGCGACATCCCGGCCAGGGATTCCCTGTCGTCAGACGAGACGTCCCCGAAAAATACGGCGTTTTCCGGACTTTTCCCAACGGCGTCTTCGATAGTCCCGAAGGCGTCTTCGTGCAGTCTTTCCGAATTTTCAAAAGATGCATAGTACACGCCCGTCTTTCCCGCGTCAATTATCGGGCAAAGCGACGCGGTATCATTCCTTGCCGCCGCGGCCATAGCCTCCAGAGTACTGATGCCGTAAACGGGCGCCCCGGTTGAAATGGCTATTCCCTGAACGGTCGAAAGTCCTATGCGGATTCCCGTAAAAGACCCCGGTCCGATTGCACAGGCGATTGCGGAAAGGTCGATTAGATTAAGGCTGTTTCTGGCAAGGATTGCCTCGATCATTCCCAGTAACGAACGCGAGAACGACCGCGCCTTTTCGGATAGAATTTCATCAATAATCCGTTTCTTTTCTATCAACGCGACACTTCCGATTTTTGAAGAAGTGTCTATCCCCATCAACATCATCCAACTAGAATATAGCAGATGCGTAAATGGATATCAATGGGGGTGTCTGCATAAAGCATTTTAATACAATACGTTATGATGAAAAATAATTTCACCGCCAGACCGGCATTTTTAGAAGTTCCAAGAACGCGCAGCCTTTGCAACCCGCGGGGGCGAGGAAACAGAAGTCTTTATAAAGCTGTATCAGCGCCTGTTGGTGGAGTACGGTTTTTACGGCAAAGCCGCCTCCTTTTCCGAACATGTTGCGTTTCATGAAATCGATAATGGCGTTCGAGGAAGGTTTCGGAACCGCATGGTAAATGGTTACCAGCTTATGTTCGAATTCCGCATCGTCCTTTTGTCTGCTTACCGCCAGGCAGAACGGTATTATGCAGTCGACCAAAAGCGATACGGCCCTGTCTTTTCCAATCAGTTTTTTCGGAGTGCGTGCGGGGCGGTTGAAGGTGTAGCGGCGGTTCCAGAAAGGATCGGAGGTTTCGGTGAACTTTTCCAGCAGGCCGCGAACGAATTTTTTTTGGTCTTTTGGCAAGGAGTCGGCGGGCACGTTCGACATCAGGTTTGCGATTCGCTTGAAGTCGCATTCCGTAATTGCCAGATGTGAAAACGCGGCGACCCTGCGTTGCGGGTAGTTCACGGGCCTACAGCCGCCGAGCTGCCAGTCGTTCAGCCTGAAAGCCCTTTCGATCTTCGGTGAGCGCACTTTCTCAAAGTTACCGATCAGTTCCATAAGCTCGGCATCGGCATCCGTCTTTGTCGCGCCGTCAATAAGCCCCGAAATTTCGAAAAATACCGCCTGCGCGGTTAAATAGGGGGACAAAGAGGTATTCTTTTTTACCAATTCGCGCAGTGTTTCAAGCGGGACCAGGCGCGCGAGTTTTCTGAAATTGTCCGTAAAACGCGTGTATCCCAGGCACTCGAAAAAGATTTCGTAAAGGAGCTGGTCGGGATTCGTTTTTTCAAGACGGTCGATAATGCGGTTGGACTTTATAAGCATGCGCCCGTCGGCGACGAGATCAAGGAGGTATTCGACCGATTTGCCGCCGGCCTTTTCGAGTATGCGGCTGCACGGCGGCGCATGGGGCCTGCCGGTAATGGGCGATTCGGCGTCTTCGAGTTCCGTTTGAAGTTCTTCAAGGGAATGGCGCAAGTAAACGCCGAGTTCGAGTTCCGGAACGGTTTTTCCGTTTTTATTTACCGCCGGCGTGGTATTTTCGCGGCGGCTGAGGAATACGTGCAGGATAGTATTGTTATAAAGCGGCGAGAGGTGATGGTTGTGATCGTACCAGCTTTTTGCCTGAAGGTGTATTTCCACGTCTCCGGTTTTTTTCTGGTTACCGATTATTATCAAGGCGTTTTTGAAATCCGGGCCTGCGGATTTATTAAGTCTGCCCGGTTTTACGATCTCCAGTGGAATGCCGCAGGTAGTTTTCATGTTTGACTTGTTGTAAAGGCCGTTGCGCCACAAGAGCTGGATTATGTGCTCGGATACCTTTACGGGCCGGCTGGGCATGTAGCGGTTTTCCGGCTCTTCGGCAACGCGGCCCTGTTCGCTTTTGGACGGCGCGCGCCTTTCGCGCAACAACAGGTATGATGAATTAAAGCGTTTTAGGCCGGGCACTATTACAGCTTAGTCCGCTTGCCCGAACACTATCCTGACGGCGTTCCCTTTGCGGATATTAAACTCCTTTTCCGCGTTTCCGTTGGGGATGAATATTTCAAGGAAGTTGAAGCTGTTAATGATCGCGCCGGGCTTTCCGTCATGCGCGGACTGGTAGTAGTAGCTAAGCGAAAGGATGCGGTGTTCGCCCAGATGCACTTCAACCTTTTTATGCCCCACGGCGGCCTCGGCTTTTCGTATCATTTCGGCCGTTATGTTGGTGGTCGCGTTTCCGAAGTGATCGAAGTCGATTATCTCCCCTGTGATATTGCCGTTTGCTTCCATAACAGGCCGGGGGATATCGATCGTTACGAGGTCCCTTTCTTCGGGGCCGAATTCGTCTATCGGCGTGTGCGTAAGGTGCGCGGCGACGGGTGCGAATATGTCGCGCCCGTGGAATGTGGCGCTGATAATTGGAAGGCAGTAGTCCATGTTATCTATCTTCACGGCTTTCACCGGTTCGGAATCAAGCAGGGAAAAGACGCCGTTGTTAGGGCCGACGTAAAAATAACGTCTGGTTTTCACTATAACGGCTTCACGGTTCGAGCCGACGCCCGGATCGACAACGACAACGTGAATGGCGTCCCGCGGGAAATATTCGCGGAATGAGCCGACGCAAAGCGCCGCCCGCATGATGTCCTGCGGGGGTATCTGATGGGTTATGTCGATTATCGTTGCGTTGGGTTGAGTTGAAAGGATAACGCCTTTCATTATCCCTACGTTCGGATCGCGGTAACCGAAATCTGTTGTAAGTGTGATGATCTCACTCATTTAAGTTCACCGCGAAGCTCTCCGAAAACCCCGTCTTCCGTGACGGCCTTTACGACGACTGCAACGGTTTTTCTTTTTAATTGTTCGGCGCCTACGAACTCCACGTTTACGAACGTATCCGATTTGCCGCGAAGTTTATCGCCCGGCGCGTCTCGTGTTTCAACCAACACTTCACATTGTTTATCCAGCATCGATCTTCTGAAAGCCAGGTTCTTTTGAGCGGCTATCCGCTTTAACTCGGCCACGCGTTCTTTTTTTACGTGCGGCGGTATTGTATCGGCCATTTCATATGCGGCGGTTTTTTGCCTTGGCGAGTATGGGAATACGTGCGCGTAGCTGAAGGGCAGGGACGAAAGCATATCGGCGGTTTTGCGAAAATCGTCGTCCGTCTCCGTTGGGAACCCGGCCATAACGTCGCATCCTATACCGATGCCGGGAATTATTTTGGCTATCGAAATTATCTTTTCCCCGTATTGCGCCGATGTGTAAGGCCGCCGCATCTTTTGTAGGATATCGTCGCTGCCGCTTTGCATCGGTACATGAAGGTGTCGGCAGATGTTATCGGATTCCGCGATGGCGTTAACGACCTCGTCGGTGATTTCCGCCGGGTTTATGGAACTGAGCCTGAACCGCGAACTTTTTCTTTTTGCGGCCTCTGTCAAAACGAACGCGAGGCCCGCGCCATTTTTAAGGTCGGCAAGGTCGGCGCCGTACTCGCCGATGTTGATGCCGGTAAGGACTATTTCTTTTGCGCCATTCGAGACGAGATCGTCGATACGCTTTATTACGAATTCGGGCGACGCCGAACGGCTCTTGCCGCGCACCATGCGCACCATGCAAAATGAGCAACTTTCGTTACAGCCGTTCTGGATTTTCAGATACGCGGCGGTGCGGTTTGCCATAAAGCCGACGCCGGTTTCGTTTGTTTCAATAAAGTTTTCGGCCTCTTCCACCATTCCTACGCGGGTATTGGAACCATTGGGATGTATTGCGTCAGGCAAAAACTTTTCCTCATTGCCCAAAACGTAATCGACACCTTCTATAGATTCGGCGGCCTTGGGGTCGTATTCCGCCCAGCACCCGGCGACGGCTATTGTTGCCTTGGGGTTTTCGCGCACTGCCCGGCGCACAGCGTGACGGCTTTTGGCCTCCGATTTTTTGGTAACGGCGCAGGTGTTTATGACGACAATATCATTGCCGTTTTGCGTAACATTAGACGAAAGCCGACTCTTGATTTCCTCGCTCTCATAGCGGTTGAACCTGCATCCGCAGGTTATTACCTTTATGTCTCCCTTCATCTTTTGATTATGGTTTTACCGCTCTGGTATGTCAAATTTTGAGGCATAAATTACGAGGTAGAAAAGCCGATAAGGGCATAGCCGATTTGCAAAAACTGATTGACCAAAAGCGGAGGGAGCAGGGGTTACATTTTCCAGCTTCTTAATTTTTCGTTGCACATTATACGTCAATGACGTATAATGCCGCCGTGGAGATAATAGAAACTTCCAACTTCTCAAGGCGGGTTTCGGATTACCTGACGGATGAGCAGTACATGGAGCTTCAACTCTACCTTGCGGTTGAACCGAGGGCTGGCGTGGTTATTCCAAAAAGCGGCGGTTGCCGAAAATTGCGATGGCGGGGGAGCGGGCGCGGCAAGCGCGGAGGATACCGCATAATCTACTACTATCAAGACAGAGAAGGGAAAATCTGGCTTTTTACAATTTATTCCAAAAACGAGGCGGAAGATATTCCGCGCTCAATGTTTAAGAAATGGAAAGAGGAGATCGAAAAATGAAAAAGCGCGACATTGGCAAGGAAGTCTTGCAGGGCATACGCGAAATGAAAAAGGGGCGCGGCAGGCGCATCGTGGTGGACGTACCCGCGCAGATAAAAGGCATACGCAAGAAGATGGATTTGAGCCAGTCGGAATTCTCGGAAATGATCGGTGTCAGCAAGCGCACCGTTCAGGAATGGGAGCAAGGCAGGCGCAAGCCCACTGGCGCGGCGTTAAGGCTTTTGATGGTTGCCAAAAAACACCCGAAGGCGCTTCTCGTATAAAATTGTAAGGAGTATATTCAGTATGAGAAAAAAGGATTATCTGGAAAATAGGAAGATGGCGGTTTCCGATAATAAAGGCGGCTGGCTTATTCGTGTGCATCACCGCAAGAAACGAAAATTACGGCAAGGAGTTCACGACCCGCGTTATTTGCTCAAATGCGGGTGCTGTGACGAGAAGGTCGAAATCTATTATGGAGGCGGCTTCCTTGAAATCAACGGCGTTCACGGCTCGGTGGAAAACTGGAAAGCCCTACTTCTTCCGCTACTGAAATAACATTAATCACGTCTGCCACCTAAAGGTGGCGAGAACCCTCGCTACGCTCAGGCGTTGCGATGCAACGTCTCCTACCATGTCACCCAGAGCTTGTCGAAGGGCGACATGGAATGGAAAGCTGTCGTGTTTCGACGAGCTCAACATGACAGCTTCGCAAGGAGGGGAAGGGCGCTACCGCGCTACCCCAGCTTCTTCACTAACCTATCTATTGCGACGATGTCGGTTAGGATTCCTTTAAGGTCTTTAAGTTTTATCATGTTGGGGCCGTCGCACGGCGCCTTGTCCGGGTCCGGGTGGACTTCCATGAAAATACCCGCAACGCCCACCGCCACGGCGGCGCGGCTGAGTGCGGGTATGAATTCCCGTTGGCCCCCGGAGGCCCCCCCCAGCGCTCCCGGAAGCTGTACACTGTGCGTGGCGTCGAACACTATCGGATATCCGCCTTGCGCCATTATCTTCAGCGAGCGGAAATCGTTAACCAGGTTGTTGTAGCCGAAAAAGGTTCCCCTTTCGGTAATCATCACCTTTTCGTTGCCGGATTTCGCTATCTTTTCGACAACGTTTTCCATCTCCCACGGCGCCATGAACTGCCCCTTTTTTACGTTAATAACTTTTCCCGTGCGCGCCGCGCCGATGAGAATATCGGTCTGCCTGCATAAAAAGGCCGGTATCTGTAAGACGTCCAGTATCTCGGCGGCGGCGGGAATTTCCTGTTCGCCGTGAACGTCGGAAAGCACCGGCACGCCAAACTTCTGCCTGACCTTTTGCAGGATCGTCAGGCCGCGCTTTATCCCTATGCCACGGAACGAATCGAGCGACGAACGGTTCGCCTTGTCGTACGACGATTTGTAGATGAAGCCTATTTTAAGGTCGTCGGTAATCTTTTTTATTTTCTCCGCCGCAATAAGGGCGCTTTTTTCGTTTTCTATCACGCATGGGCCCGCGATAAGCGTCAGCGGCAATGCGTTGCCGATTTTTACGGCGCCCGCTTCTACTACCTTTTGCGAAGCCATTTAGAGCAGGTACTCCAGCTTTTTAGCGGCGTCGATAAACGATGTAAATAACGGGTGCGGTTTCAGCGGCGACGACTTGAATTCCGGATGGAACTGCCCCGCCACGAACCACGGGTGATCGCTCACTTCGACTATCTCCACCAGGTTGCCGTCGGGCGAAAGGCCGCCGAAGACCATTCCGGCCTCTTCCAGCTGCATGCGGTACTTGTTGTTGAACTCGTATCGGTGCCTGTGCCTTTCGTGAATTATGTTCTGCTTGTAGGCCATGAAAGCGTGAGTATTTTTCCTGAGCCTGCATGGATACGAACCAAGCCGCATCGTTCCGCCGTATTCCTTGCCCACCTGGTCGGGCATAAGGTCGATTACCGGGTTCGGAGTTTTTCCGTTGAATTCCGCGCTGTTCGCGTCGCTTATATTGCAAACGTTGCGGGCGAACTCGATAACGGCGCAGTGCATGCCTAGGCATATCCCGAAATAGGGAATCTTCTTTTCCCTTGCCAGGCGGACGGCCTCTATTTTTCCCTCTATGCCCCTTTCGCCGAAGCCGCCGGGAACAAGTATTCCGCCGCAACCGCTGAACTGGTTTTCGATGTTTTCCGGATTAAGTGTTTCGGCGTCCAGCCACCGAAGCTCCACTCCCACGTCGTTGGCTATTCCGCCGTGCGTCAGCGCCTCGGTAAGGCTTTTGTACGAATCGGCAAGTCCTACGTATTTGCCGACTACGGCTATGGTCACCATCTTTTCCGGGTGAAGCGCTTTCTGCACTATCGTTTTCCACATGTCCGGTTCTTTGGTCGGCGCCTTTTTGTCCAGCTTTTCAAGGAGTATGTCGTCCAGTTTTTCATCGTGGAAGACTATCGGGAGTTCGTATATCGATTTCACGTCCGGCGCGTTTATAACGCAGTGTTTATGTACGTTGCAAAAGAGGGAGATTTTTTTCTTTGTCGCTTCCGGCAACGTCGTTTCGCTACGGCAAATGAGGACGTCCGGCTGTATGCCTATCTCGCGCAGTTTTTGGACGGAATGCTGGGTCGGTTTGCTTTTCAGTTCCTGCGAGGTCTTTAAGTAGGGCACAAGGGTAACGTGGACGTAAACGACATCGTTCATGTTCATCTCGAAGCGCAACTGGCGCATCGCTTCGAGGAACGGAAGCGATTCGATGTCGCCCACGGTGCCGCCGATTTCGCAGATCGTTATGTCGTAACCCTTGCTGGCATTTCTTACATGGTCCTTTATCTCGTCGGTAATATGCGGTATCACTTGCACCGTCGCGCCTAAGTACTTGCCTTCCCTTTCCTTGCGTATAACGGAGTCGTATATCTTTCCGGTGGTGACGTTGTTGACGCGCCCCATCACGGTCGACACGAAACGTTCGTAATGGCCGAGGTCGAGGTCGGTTTCCGCGCCGTCGTCCGTAACGAAGACCTCGCCGTGCTGGTAGGGGCTCATGGTGCCGGGATCGACGTTTATGTACGGGTCGAGCTTCAGGAACGTTACCTTCAGCCCGCGCATCTCCAGAAGCGCGCCTATCGAGGCGGCGCTAAGCCCCTTGCCAAGCGACGACAGAACGCCGCCCGTCACAAAGATGAATTTAGATTTCAAGGAGCGCCTCCGCTTTTTTTAAATCGTCCGGCGTGTCGATGCCTATGCTGCCGTGTTTAGCCGTGATTACTTTTATCTTGTAGCCGTTTTGCAGGATTCGCAACTGTTCAAGCTGTTCGGCTTTTTCCAGTTCGCTTGGCTTCATGGCGGCGAATTCCAAAAGGAAGTCGCGCCTGTAAACGTACATCCCAAGGTGTTTCATCCCAAGATGCTTCATGGCCGAATCTTTTTCGCCGGCCCGGTTAAATGGTATCGGCGAGCGTGAAAAATAAAGCGCGTAGCCGTCTTTGTCCGTTACGGTTTTTACCACGTTAGGGTTTTCGAACTCTTCCGTTTCGGTAATCGGCACGGCAAGGGTGGAGACGTTCAGGGCGGGATCGTCCAAAAGCGCCTTTACGGCTTCGTCAACCGATTCGGTATCTATCATAGGTTCGTCGCCCTGAATGTTTACGATGATTTCAGCGTCGCTGTTTTTTACCGCCTCCGCTATCCGGTCGGTTCCCGTCGCATGTTCATGCGAGGTCATGATCGCGCTGTACCCGGCTTCGGAGACAGCTTTTGCGATGCGTTCGTCATCCGTTGCCACCGACACTTTGTCAACGTGCTGGCATTTAAGCGCGCGTTCCACAACGCGTAAGATTACCGCTTTTCCGCCCAGCAAGGCAAGGGGTTTTCCGGGAAATCTTGTTGAGTCGTATCTGGCGGGGATTACGGCCAGTACCCGGCTCACGCGAACCCCGAAGGAGGCAGCGCGGTTTGCATAACCCGCAAACCGGCGCTTAAATTTGCGTCCATGTCAGAAAGTGTATTTCTGCAAGCGTGAAGGAATCCACCACCTGTTGGGCCATTCGTAGCCTATGCCCGTTCCCGTACTGAGTTCGATGCCGCGCACGCGCGTGCTTACCACTGGCAGGGCTTGGGCGACATATAAAAAGATGTAGGGCTGTTCTTCGGCGAGTATTTCCTGCATACGGTCGTATGCCTTTTTGCGCTCGGCCTGTACGAAAGTCCCGCGCCCTTTTTCCAGCAGTTCGTCAACTTCCTTGTTCTTGTACGTGACGAAGTTGAATTCCGCTTCGCCCGTTTTAGACGAATGCCATATGTCGTAAATGTCCGGTTCGGGGCCGAGCGTCCAGCCGAGTATCGTTGCGTCGAAGTTCCTTTTGTTAATGAACTCCTTTATGAAAGAGGCCCACTCGATGACCCTTAATTTTACCTTTATGCCGATTACACTGAGCCTTCTCTGGATTATCTCGCCGGCTTTCTTGCGCTGATTGTTGCCTTGGTTGGTGATGATCGTGAATTCAAATTTTTTGCCGTCCTTGTCCAGCACGCCGTCGCCGTCGGAGTCCGTCCATCCGGCCTCGGCCAGAAGTTTTTTTGCTTTATCGGGATCGTAGGGGAACTTTCTGACATTGTCGTTATATTGCCATGTTCCGGGTTTATAAGGGCCCGTTGCGGGTTTTCCCAATCCTAAAAGCGCGCCCTCTATTATTTCTTTTTTGTTTATGGCGTAGGTCAGTGCCTGACGCACGCGGACATCCTTGAACAGTGGGCGCTGGAGGTTGTAGCCCATGTATGTGTAGCCGTTTGCGAGGTATTTGAACTTCTGAAAGTTCTGCAAGAACTCCTTTGTGTTCGTCTGCTTTGTGTACTGGATGGGTGTAAGGCCCATTTGGTCTATCCCGCCCGCTTTCAGTTCGAGGAACTGCGTGGCGGTGTCGGGTATTATCCTGAAAACGTAGCGTTTGATGTAGGGTTCCCCTTTGAAGTAGTCGGGGTTTGCCTCCAGGATTATTCTTTCCTGCGTTTTCCATTCGACGAATTTGTATGGCCCCATGCCTATCGGTTTCCTTCTAAGTTCCGACTTCGTTATGTCCTTGCCTTCAAGAAGGTGTTTCGGAAGCACCACAAGGGAGGAAGCCCAAGACCCTAGAGCCGGAGCGAAAGGTTTTTCATAATAAACGATGAAGGTGTGGTCGTCCGGCGCTTCGGCCTTCGACACCTGCAGATAATCTTCCGCGTACGCCGTGGGCGTGTCGGGATTTATTATCGTCTGATAGCCGAACATAATGTCGGCCGAGGTGAACGGGTGGCCGTCGGTCCACTTTATGCCTTTCCTTAAATGGAAAGTGATCTTTAAGCCGTCTTCGGATACCTCCCAGCTTTCGGCAAGGTTGGGTTCAAGCTCCCAGTCGGCGTTGTATTGAAGGAGGCCGTCTATTATAAGCCCCGATATCGCGTGCGACGGCGCATCGCCCGAAAGCATCGGTATGAGGTTGCTTGCGTCGCCAATCGAAGCGTCTACAATCATCCCGCCGTGAACTGGTTTACTTTCATCTGCCGGAGCGTTATTGTCGGAACTTTCAGAAGGAGGCGGCGAGGTCTGTTGCGGAGTCGGTTCGCAGGCACCTATACTTATTAAAAGCAAAAAGGATAATGCGAGCGCCCGCATCTTACCGGATTATTCTGTCTTTTCCTGTTCCGGGGTGTCCTCCGGAGCGCCCTTTAGCGGGTCGAAATCAGCCGTTGGTTCGGGTGCCTCCACTTCCAGCGGCGGCACCGGCGGAGCCTCTTGGGTTATTTCGTCCACGACGGTGGTTTTCGTCAGCCTGGACGACAACATGGAAAGAGTAAGCGACGTTGTCATGAAGACTACGGCGGCAATAGTCGTTATTTTGCTTAAAAAACTCGCTGGGCCGCGGCTGCCGAAAACCGTGTTCGATCCCCCGCCGAATGCCGCGCCGAGGCTGGCGCCTTTTCCAGTTTGCAAAAGGACTACAAGGATCAGAAAAATGGCAACGACAACGTGCAGACCAAGTATTATAGAACTCATAGCTTCAGCTTAACCCACTTTCAATATTAATTGCTAACGGAAAAGCGGATGATATCACTAAAATCCTGTGCATTCAAGCTCGCCCCGCCCACAAGCGCGCCGTCAACGTCCGGTTGCGACATTAGCTCGGCGGCGTTGGACGGCTTTACCGATCCGCCGTAGAGTATCCGCGTCTTTTCGGCGGTATCGTCGCCGTAGTTCGATTTCAACCAGCCGCGTATGAAGGCGTGGACTTCCTGGGCCTGTTCCTTGGTGGCGGTCTTACCGGTGCCGATAGCCCAGACTGGCTCGTAAGCTATTGAAATTACAGGAAAACTATCTTTTGGGATGCCCTCAAACCCGCCCTTAAGCTGTGTTTCGATTACAGACGTGGTTTTATCCGCCTCTCTTTCGTCCAGCGTTTCTCCAACGCAGACTATCGGTTTCAGGGTGTGATTTAAGGCGGCATTTATTCTTTTATTTACCGTCTCGTCGGTTTCGCCAAAAAACTGCCTTCTTTCGGAGTGGCCAATTATTGCATACCTGCATCCGGCATCTGTAAGCATTGCTGCCGAGATTTCACCTGTGAAAGCCCCTTTTTCCTCCCAAAAGACGTTCTGGGCTGCAAGACCAATTATTGACGTCGGCGACGCTGGCGACGCCAGCGACGCGGATATCGCTTCGCTGGCGGCAGGAAGCGACGTGAATGGCGGTGCGACAACAATATCGACGCCGGACACGTCGCCCGTTTTTTCGATTATTCCTTTAATAAGTTCCTTAGTTTCGGCAGACGTTTTGTGGAGCTTCCAATTGCCTGCAATGAGTGGGGTTCGCATTATCGAATTATATCCGCTTTGAATATTTACAACAAGGAAGGTTGCGAAGTTGGGGTCCAAGCAAGCCCCTGATGGACTTATTTAGCAAATGCTGGATATTCTGTTAAAATAGAACGACATAACCAGGAGGGAATTTTAATGGACCTCGGCAGTGCTGCTCCAATAATAACTTATACTAACGGCCTGATAATTTCCGCTCTGCTTCTAACAATCTTTCTGCTTTTAAGAATGCGGATGCCAGAGCAATGTGGAGAGTGCGCGAATGTGAAAAAAAGGCCCGGCATTACGGATTATGAAATGTATTGCGAACTTGAATGCATGTATAACCCGCCATTTCGCGGCTCGGCGATGAATTCCCTTTTTGAAAGTGCGGAACGTAGAAACAAAAAACGCAGAAATGATGAAGGAGAAAGACGACAGAAGCAGATCGACCATGATAAATTACTTGAATTACTTAAAGGGGGAGACAACCGTCAGGCGGTGAGAAGAACAATAGCGCGCAGAAAATCGGTGTAAGCCAGCAGTAGGTAGGAAAAAAGGGGGTTATTTTTGGTCGTTGCCGCTCAAATATAGAGCGGTCTTCTGTGCCTGCTTTCCCCATAATAATTCAAAGGTTAAACGTCTTGCCTCATTTCGGATATAATTCTAAAATCTATTGTTTTTTAATCTTTATGGGAAAAATGTGTATAACACTAGAATTGTAATCACGGGGATAGGGCTTACCGCCCCGAACGGAAACACGCTGGACGAGTTCCGCAAAGCGCTGTTGGGTGGCAAGTCGGGGATTCAAAACTTCACCACGCGTTATATGCCAACCGTGCCTGCGGGCGTGTGCGATTTCGACGAGCTGAAATACCAAAAGAAAAAAGAGGTCCGCCGCGGCACCCGCGCGGGAAGCGTGGCCGTTTACTGCGCCAACGAGGCGATGGCCGACTCCGGCCTGGATTTCGCCTCGATCGATAAAAGCCGCATCGGCGTTTACATAGGAACCACCGAACACGGCAACGTGGAAACGGAAAACGAAATTTATAACCTTGCAAAATACGATAACGACGTGAAGTTCTGGACGCATCACCACAACCCGCGCACGGTCGCCAACGCCCCTGCGGGCGAGGTGACCCTGAATATGAAGATAACCGGCCCGCATATGTGCATTGGCGCCGCATGCGCCGCCGGAAACCTGGGGATGATCACGGGCGCGCAGATGCTAACGCTTGGCGATTGCGACGTGGCGATTGCCGGCGGCGTTTCCGAAAGCATCCACACATTCGGGATATTCGCAAGCTTTAAGGCCCAAAACGCCCTGGCCAGCCACGAAGATCCCGCCAAGGCAAGCCGGCCTTTCGACAAAGGCAGGAACGGCATCGTGGTTTCAGAAGGCGGGTGCCTTTACATACTCGAAAGGCTGGAAGACGCGCAAAAAAGAGGCGCAACGATTTACGGCGAGCTTGTCGGTCACGGCCACAATTCGGACGCAATGGACTTCGTACTGCCCGATCCCACAAGGCAGGCCGAATGCATGAACCTTGCGCTGGGGCGCGCGGGGATTTCACCGTGCGACATTGACATCATCAGTACCCACGCCACGGGAACCAACATGGGGGACGAGCATGAAGCGGCCGCGATACGGGAAGTTTTCGGCGATTGCGGGAAAACCTATGTGAACAACGCCAAAAGCTACATAGGCCACGCGATGGGGGCGGCGGGGGCGCTGGAACTGGCGGGCAACCTGCCGTCATTCAAGGACGGCGTTGTGCATCCGACGATAAACCTGGAAGACCTCGATCCGGAATGCGAACTGAAAAATCTGGTCATAAACGAACCGGTAAAAACCGGCGGAGTGAAATACATCCTCAACAATTCTTTCGGTATGCTGGGCATTAATTCCGTGGTAATAATAAAGAGGTTCGATGGGTAGATAAACAGCAGGCAATTTAATTGGTTGTCTTATAAGATATTCGGGTTAAAATAATTGTTTTACTGTGGAGAAGGAGCAGCAATTGAGTGAAGAAGAAATAAGGAAGGCCATCATCGAGATAATCGGGGAAATAGCTCCCGATGAAGACCTTAGCGGCCTAGACGACGGCAAGCCGTTGCGGGAACAGATTGAAATAGATTCCATGGACTTTCTTGACATCGTAATGGAACTTCGCAAACGTTACAGCGTGGATGTGCCCGAATCAGACTACGGCGAGCTTGCCACAATGGACAGCACGGTAGGTTATCTCCTTCCCAAAATGAAAAACGTAAAGGCCTAGCGCGAAAAAATTTTCCTTCAATTGCCGGTGAAACCATTTGAGGTATGACGTAATAATCATTGGCGCGGGCCTTTCGGGCCTTGCGGCCGGGATCAGGCTGGCTCACTTCAAAAAACGCGTATGCATTCTCGAACGCCACGACAGGGTAGGGGGGCTTAATTCCTACTACCGCGCAGGCGGCTACAACCTTGATGTCGGCCTCCATGCCGTTACTAATTATCCCGTGGGGAAATCCGTTACCAATGCATTCAGAAAGATATTCAGGCAGCTTCGCATTCCGCTGGAGGATTTCGACCTTTGCCCCCAGCGAAAAAGCAGGATTGTTTTTCCCGGCGCGGCGCTGGAGTTTACAAACGAAATCGAGTTCTTTTCGGAACAGGTTGCGGCCCTCTTTCCGGGCGAAAGGGAGAATTTCGGCAGGCTCGTAGAGGCGGTAAGCGGTATAGACGAGTTCGATTACTCAACCCCCAAGGCGTGGGCGCGCGAATTCGTTTCCGGGATAATCGGCGAGCCACTTTTGGTGGAGATGATCGTTTGTCCGCTAATGTATTACGGTAGCGCGGAGGAGGACGACATGGAATTGCGCCAGTTCGTAATCATGTTCAAATCTATCTTCCTGGAAGGCTTTGCAAGGCCGCGCGGCGGCATCCGTACGATACTCGAAAGGCTTTTAAGGCGATACGACGAATGCGAAGGCGAACTGCGCCTGGAGGCGGGAGTTAAGGAGATAATAGTAAAAGACGGATTCGCCAAAGGGGTCGTTCTGGATAGCGGGACTACCTTGGAGTGCGGCGCGGTCCTTTCATCGGTTGGGCGCCTGGAGACTACCTCGCTGTGCGGCAAAGCGTACAATGAAAGAACAAACGAGGAAGGAACAAATGAAGAAGAAAAACCGAGACCCGGCAGGCTGGCATATACCGAATCGATAAACGTCTTCGACGACCCGCTGCCGGAAAAGGAAGCCGCGATAGTTTTCTACAGCACTTCGAAAAAATTCTCGTACAACAAGCCGTCGGAACCGCTGGACGTTTCCAACGGCGTGATATGTTTTCCGGATAATTTCGAATATGAAAAGCCGCTCACAACGAACATGGTAAGGATAACCAACAGGGCCGATTACGAATACTGGGAAAACGAACCCGACTACACAATGAAAAAACACGAATGGTACGGGCGATCGCTTGAAACCGCCAGGAAAATCGTTGAACTGCCAAAGAACAAACCTAAATTTTACGACGTATTCACCCCGAACACCGTCAAGCGGTACACGGGCCACATTAACGGCGCGGTTTACGGATCGCCCGACAAGGCGTGGTCGGGCGCAACTCCTGTAAATAACTTATTCCTGTGCGGCACCGATCAGGGTTTTCTTGGCATCGTGGGCGCTATGCTTAGCGGTATTTCAATAACCAACGCCTACCTGCTAAAATAACCGCCTTTACAAGGGATTTTTATAAATGGCTCAACGAGGACTGAAAGACATCAAAGGCGAATACGACTGCGTTGTGATCGGCGCGGGACTGGGCGGCATGACGTGCGCCAACAGCCTGGCGCGTTCCGATAAATCCGTGCTCCTCTTGGAACATCACATCCATCTGGGCGGCCTTGCGGCATGGTTCAAAAGGAAAAAACACATTTTCGACGTTGCCCTTCACGGCTTTCCCGTGGGCATGATAAAAACTTGCAGGAAGTACTGGAGCAAGGACATAGCCGGCAGGATAGTGCAGTTGAAAGGAATAAGGTTCGACAATCCCCAGTTTTCGTTCGAGACGACGTACGACCGCGACGATTTTACGCAAAAACTTGTAAACCATTTCGGCATCGAGCCGGAAAGGGTGGAAGGGTTTTTCGACGCCACGCGCAAGATGAACTTTTACGACGGCGATACCAAAACCACGCGCGAGCTTTTTGAAGAACACTTTCCGGGGCGGAGCGACGTGCACAGGCTGTTAATGGAGCCGATAACGTATGCCAACGGCTCCACGCTGGACGAGCCGGCAATAAGCTACGGAATAGTTTTCAGCAACTTCATGAGCAAGGGCGTTTATACGTTCGTGGGCGGCACCGACCTTATAATTTCGCTGATGGAAAAGGAACTCGAAAAAAACGGCGTAGATGCGCGCACAAAAGTTCTTGTGGAAAAGATCGCCACAGAAAACGGAAAGGTTACGGGCGTGGTCGCAAACGGGCAGTTGATAAAAACGCGCTCGGTGGTATCCAACGCCAATCTGGTTACCACCGTGCTCGGAATGCTGGATAACGGCGCGCTAAGCCAGGCCTTCAGGAAAAAAGCGCAAAAGGTCAGGATCAACAACAGCTCGTGCCAGGTTTACATGGGGATAAAGGAAGGCGAGAAGATAGATTACATTGGCGATCTCCTTTTTACGTCCACCGCCAGCGAGTTCGACGCGGAGATGTTGAAGGCCAAGGACCCCACAAGCATGACGTTCAGCGTCTACTATCCGGCATCGCGGCCCGGGCACGACCGTTACACGATAGTCGCATCGATGAACGCGGATTATGAAGACTGGAAAGATCTGCCCGAAGAACAATATAAAGCCGACAAGGAAAAGCTGATAGAAACAGTTCTCGACAGGCTGGAAAAATATATACCGGATATACGAAACAAGACCGACCACCTTGAAGCCGCAACGCCCCTTACGTTCGAGCGCTACACAAGGCACATCGGCGGCTCCTCGTTCGGCACGAAGTTCGAAGGGTTGGAACTAGCCGCAGACCTGCCCAAAGAAGTGCCGGGGCTTTTCTTTACCGGCTCAGTTGGGATAATAATGTCGGGATGGCTGGGCGCGGCCAACTACGGCGTGATAGTCGCCAACAACGCGGATAGATATTTGGAAACGGGAAAAATATGATGGGCGCATTTGACGAGAGGGTAGCGATAGTAACCGGTGGCGGCATAGGCGGCGGGATAGGCGCGGCCGCATCTAAGGGCGTAATAGTCGCCAATAACGCGGACAGGTATCTTGAAACGGGGAAAGTTTGATGGGTGCTTTTGACGGCAGAGTAGTGATAGTAACCGGCGGAACGCGCGGGATAGGCGCGGCCATATCCAAAAAGTTCCTCGACGATGGGGCAAAGGTCGTCGCGGTTTACGGCGGCAACGACGAAGCGGCAAATCTTTTTAAGCAATCATGTGCCGAAAGCTCCGACAGGCTTGAACTGGCGAAAGTCGACGTTTCCGCTTACAAGTACGTTGAAACGTTCTATGAAAAGTTCGAAAAAGATCACGGAAGGCTGGACGTTCTTGTGAACTGCGCCGGCATACGGCGCGACGGTATCGTGGGAATGATGAAAGAAGAAGACTGGCGCAGGGTGTTAGACGTAAACCTTTCGGGCACGTTCAATATGTCGAAGTTCGCCGTAAAGCTTATGATGCAACGCAAGTACGGCAGGATAATAAGCATCACCAGCCCCAGCGGGCGCATAGGAATCGAAGGGCAGGCAAACTACGCCGCCTCGAAAGCGGGGCAGGTGGCCTTTACGAAATCGCTTTCAAAAGAAGTGGCGAAGCGCAAGATAACCGTAAACTGCGTATCGCCCGGATTTATTGAGACCGACCTTATCGCCGACCTTGCGGAAGAGATGCGCGACGCATACAAAAAAATGGTTCCGTTAAAACGTTTCGGAACGCCGGAAGAAATTGCCGATGCCGTGGTCTTCCTTGCGGGCGAGAACGCTTCTTACATAACGGGAACGGTGCTGGAGGTGAGCGGTGG
>SDBV01001067.1_pt1 | contig 40585 bp, 31 predicted proteins | sample 2277081 | NCBI WGS metagenome assembly SDBV01 (sample SAMN10402039, study PRJNA504765) | marine sediment metagenome | isolation source: marine sediment core GS10_PC15, 223 cmbsf | place: Arctic Ocean: Southern Knipovich Ridge | collected 2010
ATTTATCTCTTTGAAATATAAGCATTTATGATTCCAGATGCGCTTGACAAGCGCAGCGGTTCTCTTGCTATAGTTATGGTATTCATGCCGCCAAGATAATACAATTTGTCATATGCAGCAAGTTTATGTAAGTCCTTCAAGGACAAGGAGGACCGAGTTTTTCGCGTGGACAGGTGCAGAATCAGGTGCATAATCCGGTGCAGAACACCGCTGAACCGAGTTGCACAGAGTCGCACGAAACGCAAGACGAACCTGTCCTAAGCCCTTGTAATTGCGAGACTAAACAGGAGTTTGCGACAGCTTGCGAGAGTGTGCAAAATGCTAACCAATGGGCGATACAGGACTTGAACCTGTGACCCCATGCGTGTAAAGCATGTGCTCTAGCCAACTGAGCTAATCGCCCGGTTATCCCTGCCGTCGAAATCGTCGGCAGCAGTAGCTTTAGTTTACACAAAACATTCACGTTCTGCAAGGGCATTGGCCGGTGCAAATGTCTTAGTTCGTAACCTGTCGAGTTGCTCACGACGTGTCATTTCGGGCCATTTTTTGGCGTCTGCAAGAAGAATTGTAAAAATTTGCTAATTGATTATAATCATTATCAGCCGCAAACAGGGCAGGCTGAGATAGTAAAACCAAGAAGCCCGGAACACAGAGGTTATATATCCGGCTTTGCCCAAGGTAAGGAGAGATGTTGTGAAGGAATCTCGTAAAATACTAAGCGAGGAAGGCGAGCAAAAAGCTGCCGACCTGGTGAAGGCGCTTCAGCAACAAAGAGACATGCTAAAAAGCATTATTGAGTCTCTGACTCACCCTTTCTTCGTAGTTGACGTCAAAGACCTGTCTATCGTGGCAGCCAATTCCGCAGCACATGAAATGTCTGCTAAATTCGAGGGTGTGAAATGCTACGCAATATTACATGGTGACCACAAACGATGCGGAACCAAGGACTATCCCTGTCCGGTTGATTCGGTAATGGAGACTAAAAAACCGGCTGTTATAGAACACCTCTGCTACGACAAGAACGGGGATGAAAAGCACATAGAAGTCCACGCCTATCCTGTTTTCGATGAGGCTGGAGATGTTTCGCAGGTAATCGAGTATTGGTTAGATGTCACTGAACGCAAGCAGGCGACCGATTTACTGAAACAGAGCGAAGAGCGTTACGCGCTTGCCCAGAAAGTTGCCAATATCGGAAGCTGGGATTGGGACATCACCTCCGGCGAGTTGGTGTGGTCTGAACAGATTGAGTCAATGTTCGGTTTTGAGCCGGGGCAGTTTGAGGGAACGTACAAAGCTTTCCTTGATTGTGTCCATCCGGAGGACAGGCAGTCTGTTCAGGAGTCGGTACAGGAAGCTCTCTCGGGAGAAAAAATCTACAAAATAAAGCACAGAATCCTCTGGCCCGACGGTACAATCAGGTGGGTCTCAGAGACCGGCGCGGTGATGCGTGACGAAAATAACAAACCTGTACGGATGGTAGGTCTCATACAGGACATCACTGAGAGGGAACTAGCTGAACAGGAAGTGGAAAGCCTGGCAAAGTTTCCTGCGGAAAACCCGAATCCGGTAATTCGAATTGCTGCCGATGGGACGGTGCTCTACACCAATGCCGCAGGAAACAACCTGCTTGAGGACTGGGGATGTAATGTTGGAGAAATAGCGCCCGAAAGATGGCGACAGTACGTATCGCGTATTTTGGATTCCGGTAAAGGTGAAGAGCTTGAAGTAACGGTAGGCGATACCGCGTACGACCTGACCGTTGCACCGATACCGGATGCCGAATACGTGAATGTGTATGGAGCTGATACAACTGAACGTGAGCAGATAAAGGAAGCGCTTAGAGAATATCGCGAACATCTTGAGGAACTGGTTCAGGAGCGAACCGAAGAATTCACCCATGCGAATCAGCGATTGCTTCAGGAAATCGAACAGCGAAAGAAACTGGAACGAGAAATACTCAATATCAGCGAGCGGGAACAGAGACGAATCGGACAGGAACTGCACGACAGTCTAGGCCAGCAGCTTACAGGAATAGCGTTCATGACACGCGCTCTTGAGCAGAAACTGGCACAAAACGGGGTACCTCAGGCAGAAGATGTTGCTAAAGTCTTAAAACTTGTTAACCAGGCCGCGAACCAGGCAAGGGGCCTGGCTAAGGGACTTCATCCTGTTGATTTAAATTCCGGCAGCTTCATTGGTTCGCTTCAGGAACTGGCTGTGAGCACACAAAAGCTGTTTGGTATAAGATGTGAATTTCAGTGTGACCGAGCGGCTGAGATAAAGGAAACAGAAACTGCGATCCACTTATACAGGATTGCGCAGGAGGCGGTGACAAATGCGATTAAGCACGGCCGGGCCAAAAATATAGATATCAGGTTGACTCATGCGGACAAAAAGTGCGTTTTGACCATTGAAAATGACGGCAGAGACTTCCCGAAGAAATTTGAGGAAAGAGGTACAGGAATGGGCTTGCAGATTATGGATCATCGTGTAGACTTAATATCAGGCGAGCTGGTTATATGCAAGGGCCCGAAAGGCGGAACCATTGTCACCTGTACTTTTCCGTATGGACAGGCATAGTGGTTAGGCAGGAAGAATTGAGATGGCTCCCAAAAAAGAGACTGATAAAACCTCCGCAGATAAAATAAAAATCCTCGTGGTAGATGACCACCCGATTGTCCGTCAGGGATTGGCCCAGCTTATTGACCATGAAGCAGACCTCGTAGTCAGTGGACAGGCCCAGGACGCTCACGAGGCGATGTTGCTTATAAAGGAGGCTGAACCGGATTTTGTGATAGTTGACATATCCCTGAAAGAGACAAGCGGAATGGAGTTGATAAAGGATATCAGAGTAGCTTATCCAAATCTTTGTATTCTTGCTCTTTCTATGCATGACGAGTCACTCTATGCTGAACGCGCTCTGCGCGCAGGGGCCAGGGGATATGTAATGAAATCAGAGGCGACTGGAAAAGTTGTTGACGCGATTCGTAAAATAATGGGCGGCCGCATCTATGTTAGTGACGGTATTGCCGCCAAGATGATGAATAAAATTGTCGGTGGCAGCCCGAATGTGGGGGTATCTGCCATTGAAAGGCTCAGCGACAGGGAGCTGGAAGTATTTTCACTTATCGGCCAAGGTTACGGCACAAGGAAAATCGCTGAAAGACTGCATCTTAGCATAAAGACAATCGAAACGTACCGGGCACATATCAAGGATAAACTTAGCCTGACTGATGCTACGGAACTGCTTCAGTATGCGATTCGCTGGTGCAACAGCCAGACCGAAGAATAATAACTCTTTTCTGTAAGTGCCATTAATTGACCGATTACTTATTCCTCAGCCAGTTGCTGCCGCAGGTTACATCTACTTTCAGGGGTACATCCAGGCTTAGTGCCTCAGACATTTGGGTACAAATCCAGGGGCGGTGTTTTTCAACCGCATCAGCCGGCAGTTCGAATACAAGCTCGTCGTGTATCTGGAGGATTAGTTTAACAGGGAGACTGTCAGCTTCTATTCGCCTCTGGATGTTTATCATTGCAACTTTTATCAAATCAGCAGCGGAGCCTTGTATGGTGGTGTTCACAGCAAACCGCTCAGCCTGGGAGCGTTTCAAAGAGTTCTTGCTGTTTATATTAAGTATCTTCCGCTGCCTGCCAAGGATGGTCTCGACATAACCGTCTTTACGTGCCTTGCTGATTACGTCCTGCATATAATCTTTTATAGAACTATATCGCGCGAAGTAATCTTCGATGAATTTTTTTGCCTCAGCCTGGCTGATGCCGATGGTACGGCTGAGACCGAATGGACCCTGACCGTAGATGATTCCAAAATTGACCGCCTTGCAGCGACTCCTCATCTCGTCGGTGACATCGTTGATATCCACATCGAAAATCTGCGAAGCGACAAAGCGATGAATATCCCTGTCTTCGGTAAAGGCCTTGAGAAGCGCTTCGTCTTTAGAGAAATGGGCAAGTAATCTCAGTTCAATTTGAGAATAGTCCGCGCTGAGTATGCAGTCTCCTTTTTTGGCTGGCACAAAAGCTGAACGAATCTGCCGGCCAACGTCCGTGCGGATAGGTATATTCTGCAGATTCGGGTTGCTTGAACTGAGCCTTCCCGTAGCTGTGACCGTCTGATTGAAAGAAGCATGCACCCGTTCGGTGCGTGGATTTATCAGCGTCCCCAGCTTATCGACATACGTATTCTGAAGTTTGCTTATCTGGCGGTATTGCAGAACCAAATCTGCGATAGGGTGTTGTTCCGACAATTGTTCAAGTACCGCGGCATCTGTACTGCGGCCTGCCTTGCCGACCCGCACCGACCGTAATCCTAACCTGTCAAAAAGAATTTCCGCCAACTGTTTCGGCGAGTCTATATTAAAAACTGTACCTGCCTGCTCGTAGATACTGTCAGCAACTGACTTGATTTCACTTTCGAGCTTGCCGGACATTTTTCGCAGAACGCTGACATCCAGCGAAACACCGTTGAATTCCATCTGGGCCAGCACACTGACAAGCGGCATTTCAACTTCTTCAAATAGTTTTTTGAGCCCGGCCTCAGAGGACAATCCCTTTTTCAGATACTCATAAAGCTGCCACGTTATATCGGCATCTTCAGCGGCATATTGACAAGCTGCTTCAGTATCTACCATATCAAAGGTAAGCTGATTTTTCCCTTTACCGATAAGGGCTGATATTGGAACACACTGGTAGTTGAGAAAATCCATCGCCATGCTGTCAAGCCCATGACTTCTTCTAAGCGGGTCAAGACAGTACGATGCTACCATGGTGTCGAAGTCTACGCCCGCCAGCGGCATCGACGCATTTCGCAAGACCAGCATGTCATACTTTGTGTTCTGGCCTACCTTCTTAACGTCGGGGTCGGACAGTATTGGTCCAAGCTGTTTCCTGACGAATTTTAACTCAAGGTGTTTTGTGCCTAATGGTGCTTTAACCGGAAGGTAGAAAGCTTCGCCCGCCTTGAAGCAGAAGCTCATCCCCACCAGGTCCGCCCGCATCGCGTCTATCGCGTCAGTTTCAGTATCGACGGCGAAACGCTTGACATTTTTCAGCTTCGCTGCAAAATCCTCAAACTTTTCCTGTGTGTCGACAAGATGATACTTTGGTTTTACCGTTTTAATATCAACCGGACCGCCGTTGATCGGCGCCGGTTTATGCTCCTGGGTGGACTTAACCTCTGCGCTTGGCAAATGCAATTGCGTGATAAGCCGAGCAAACCCGAGTTCTGAAAATATCCCGGCAAGCGATTCTTTGTCAAAATCCTGCAAAGCGAACTTGTCATAATCAATATCGACCGGAGTCTGTCTGTTTATGATGACCAGCTTCTTGCTCAGTTCAGCTTTATCCCTACTGGTTCGCAGACTATCACCGCGTTTTCCTTTGATTTCGTCAGCGTGTTTGTATAGGTTTTCGAGCGATCCGTATTTCTGTATCCACTCAAGAGCCGTTTTGGATCCGACATCAGCTACGCCGGGAATGTTATCGCTGGTGTCACCCTGCAGGGCAAGGACATCAACAAACTGTTCGGGAGTTAGCTGCATTTCCGACTTCATTCTCTCGATATCAAAGACGATAGAGGTTTTCATGTCGTAGGTACGGACGTGCTTATCGAGAAGCTGGAGCATATCCTTGTCCTTCGAGCAGATATAAACGTCGATACCTTTTTCCGACGCCTTGCTCGAAAGTGTTCCTATGATATCATCCGCCTCGTACCCCGGACATCGCAGCACGGGAATATTCATTGCCTCTAAAATTTGCCCGATTCGCCCAATCTGGACCGGCATGTCGTCCGGCATTGGTGGGCGATGGGCCTTGTATTCGGGGTACATATCCACACGAAAGTTCGGCTCTTTGGAATCCATGGCGACCACCAGCATATCAGGTTTTGCCTGCTCGATAAGTCTGAGCATCACGGCCGTGAATATGTAGGTCGCCTTGGTAGGCTCACCGGCTGGGCTTACAAGCCTTTGCCGCATTGGAGCGTAATAAGAAGCGTAGATGTGAGCGTGACCGTCAACGATATAAAGAGTCTTTGCCATTTGGCACAACTTTATTGATTGTTCGCGGTGCTGTCAAGATATAACAGATATGTTGTAAGGACTTGCTCAGAGGGTGATTAGAAATTATTGTTTTGCGTTTTCTGTTTTTTTATTTTGCAGCTTTTGTTTTTTAGTCAGGACGAGTTCGAGATTCTCTCTTGCGTCCTGGTGGTTTGGGTCGATTTGCACAGCTTGATTAAAGTGTTCAATGGCCTCGTCAAACTGCCCCATATGTGCAAGAGCGTAGCCAGTTTTGTTAAGGACATCCGCGTTGTCGGGCATTGCCGAAAGGGCTTTACGATATTCTACAACAGCTTCCTCAAACCGGCCGAGTTTTAACAGCAGGTCGCCGAAATCTCTGCGTATCAAAGGCTCATCTATGGTTTCAAGCGCGATTATGTAGTGCTCGAAAGCCTCGTCAAATTTGCCTTTAGCCGCGAGAGCAAGACCAAGATTGGCGTGAGTTGAAGCGGAGTGGACGTCTATTTCGATTGCCTTTTCATAGTAGTCGATAGCTTCGTCAGCTTTTCCGGTTTTCCAATGAGCGGCCCCAAGTAGATTGAGAGCCTTGACAAAATCAGGTCTGATTCGTATGACCTCAGTACCAGGCTGGATTGCTTCGGCAAAACGGCCCTGCTCGAAAAGCGTCAGCGCAAGTAAGAAATTTGCTTTGTCGTTATCTTTTGTTACTTCAGTCGCACGCTGACAAAGTGTTGTAGAGTTCTTCCAATATCGCTGCTGAATATGTGCGCATACAGCCAGTACAGACAGAACTATCAATGAGAACGTCCAAAGTAATTCTTTACGATGCGGCCATTTTCCGAGCAGGTCCGGCAGGGCCCAGGCAATGATAATAAATAAGCCCGTTAGAGTCATATAGCTGTAGCGGTCGGCAAAAGCCTGGTCACTAACCTGAACGAGACCTATAACTGGCACAAGCGTTCCTATATACCAAAACCAGCCTGTCGCCAGATATCGGCGGTTAGCAGCAAATCGAAGTATAAGAATTGTTACGGCCAGCAGAAAAGCGGTTGATATTACAGAGTGTATCATTGAAATGTTTTCACCGGGGTGTGGATAAAAGAATGCCAGCCGTATAGGCCAAATCATCTTGACAATGTATTGTAAATAAGAAATAGAGGCATTGGCAAAGCGAATACCAAGACTTAACCCTTCCACTTGAATAGTCGCTCCGGTTCTTCTCTGGACCAAAAAAGTGATTACGCAAGATGCAAGGGCTATTACGAATAGTGGAATTTTCTCAAAGAGCAGATAGGATAGTGGATGTCCTGCATCAGTCTTTTCAAATTCCGTGCCGAGCTTTGGGCGAAGCCTATCCAAAGGCCAATAATCCAGGAGCAAAAGAACGAAAGGCAGTGTTACCAACATAGGCTTTGCCATAAGGCCAAGGGCAAAAAACAGGACCACTAACAAATAATTGCTGGTCTTTGGCCTACCTACGAAACGGACATAAGCCCATACCGCCAGCAGCCAGAAAAAAGTACTCAGGACATCTTTCCGCTCAGATATCCAGGCCACAGACTCGACATGGAGCGGGTGAAAAGCAAATAAAGCTGCCACAAATGCACTCGGCCACAGTGCTTTGGTCATTCTTTTTAGAACAATGAAAAGCAACAGAGTATTTGCGATGTGAAAGATTAGGTTGGTTATATGATGACCCGCAGGAGCAGGCCCGAAGAGCTGCCAGTCCAGCATATGTGAAAGCCAAGTTAAAGGGTGCCAGTTACCGGCATAAAAAGAGGTGAAAGCCCATTTGACACTTTGTAGTGTTATGCCGGTTTTGATGTTGAGGTTTTCACTAACGTACAGTGGGTCGTCATAATTAACATATTCGTAACTGTGAACCTGATAAAAAACAGCAATTGTAACTATTGCCAGTGCCAAGCAAATTAAAACAGACCGGTTTCTGTTTGAGTTTGGGCTCATTTATCCGTGAATATACTTTGAGATAAGGTTCATCTCAGCAAGACTTTGCCGGATAAAGGCATAATAAGAGGCATAGATATGCGCATGCCCGTCAACGATATAAAATGCCTTTGCCATTTGCCACAACTTTATTCGCAACCGTCTCGACTGTCAAGCATAGGTGCACCAATGGTACAAAAAATCGGTTTTCTTGACATACACATCCTTCGAATCTAATATGTGTAGTTAGACTTTAGGAAAGGAAAACAATGGCCGAGGCCGGAAAAAACTATCGTGATACACTCAATTTGCCCAAGACCTCATTTGGGATGAAGGCTAACCTCACCCAGCGAGAACCACAGCAGCGAAAAGCATGGGCAAAACAGAATATCTACGCCCAAATCAGGGACGCCCGCAAAGATTCCCCAATGTACATCCTGCACGACGGCCCCCCCTATGCCAACGGCGATATCCATATGGGCCACGTCATAAATAAAGTACTCAAGGACTTTGTCGTTCGCTACAAGACAATGACAAACTTCAACGCCCCTTATGTACCCGGCTGGGATTGTCACGGCCTGCCCATCGAGTCAAAGGTTGTAAGCGAACTCGGCGAACAGGCTAAAACAATGAGCAAAACCGAAATTCGCCAGCGCTGCAAGAAATATGCATCAAAATACGTCAAACTGCAGAGTAAGCAGTTCCAGGAACTGGGTATCTTCGGTGATTTTGACGACCCATACCTGACGTTCAAACCTCAGTACGAAGCGGGTATTCTCGAAGTCTTCGCGCAGATGGTCGAAAAAGGACTGGTCTATAAACAGCTAAAACCAATCCACTGGTCAATCGGCTGCGAAACCGCTCTTGCCGAAGCTGAGCTTGAATACAAAGACATCTCCTCGCCAAGCATTTTCGTAAACTTCCCTCTAAAAGCCGATAGCATAACAAAACTAATCGAGCTTGGATTTGTAACTGATGCTCAGGCTGCTGATGCAAAGGTGAGCCTGATGATTTGGACCACCACGCCGTGGACCTTAGCGGCGAACCTGGCGGTAGCGGTTAATCCGCATCTCGAATACAAAACAATTTGTTACGAAAAGGACGGCAATAAGTTTGTCTCTGTGATTTGCACAGAAAGGGCCGCAGCCGTAACGCAGGCAGGGGCCCTCGAGCAGGGAAATTGCTTACTGAGTGAAAAGTCGGTCAAGGGTAGCGAGCTTGAAGGTCTGCGATACGAGCATCCGTTTATAAAGTCCAATCCAACCGATAAAGATGCTCACATGGTAATCGCTGCCGATTATGTCACCACCGAAGACGGTACCGGCCTGGTGCATATCGCTCCCGGTCACGGTCTTGAAGACTACATCTCAGGACAGAATCATAACTTGGCGGTCTATTCACCTATCAAAGATGACGGCTGTTACGATGACACCGTACCCGATTGGCTAAGAGGCAAAAACGTTCTCAAGGTCGATAAGGAAGTCATCGACCACCTTAAACAAGATGGTTTTCTCGTTGCTGAACAAAAAATCACTCACAGCTACCCGCATTGCTGGCGAAGCAAGGGCCCTGTTATCTTCCGTGCAACCGAACAGTGGTTTATCAGCGTCGACGGCGAACTGCCCGGTTTCGGTAAGAGTCTGCGTGACCTTTCACTGGAAAGAATCAAGCACGTCAAGTGGATTCCCGCATGGGGCCAGAAGAGAATCGAAGGAATGCTTGAATCACGTCCCGACTGGTGCATCAGCAGACAGCGAAGCTGGGGCCTGCCGATACCGGCATTTGTCGATTCACACGGTAACAGCCTGTTGACTAAAGAATCCGTGTTAGCTGTGGCAAAACACATAGGCCAAAAAGGCTCCGATAGCTGGTTCACTGATTCACCGAAGGACATCCTCGGTGAGGACTTTAAGCTGCCGGAAGGCTTCAGTTGGGACGATTTGCACAAGGAAGAAAACATCTTCGATGTATGGTTCGAGTCAGGCTGTAGCTGGTACAGCGTTGCGCACAAAAAAGGCTGGCCTGTACCGGTCGATTTATACTCTGAAGGTTCGGACCAGCATCGAGGCTGGTTCCAACTGTCACTACTGTCCGCTCTCGGCTCGATTGGCACCGAACCGTTCAAGGCTGTACTGACGCACGGCTTTACCGTGGATGAAAAAGGAATGAAACAGTCCAAGTCGCTGGGCAATTATGTAAATGCCCAGAATGAGGTCGCCAAATACGGCGCCGATATTCTTCGCCTCTGGGTCGCCAGCGTGAATTATCAGGAGGATATTCGCTGTAACGACGAGCTGATAGGAAGAACACAGGACGCTTACCGCAAAATCAGGAACACCCTGCGATACCTGTTGGGTAATATCTGCGATTTCGACCCGGGCAGGAACAGCGTTGACTATACCGAGATGTCCGGAATTGACAAGTGGGCAATGCAGCAGCTTCAGAAACTCATCGCAGAGGTAACAGCCAATTACGAGAGCTTCACCTTCCACCGGGTCTTCGCTCTGCTCTACAATTTCTGCACGGTCCAGATGAGCAGCATTTACATGGACGTACTCAAAGACCGTTTGTATTGTGACGCCGCTGACAGCCGCTCACGACGCAGCAGCCAGACTACCATGTACCACATCCTCGATTCGCTAATCAGGCTGCTCGCTCCCGTACTTGTCCACACCGCTGAAGAGGTATGGGCAGCTATGCAATTCAAGTCACAGGACACAGAAAGCATACATCTCGCAACTATTCCGCAGGTAGATAAATCAATCGGCTATGCCGCCGAAGAACCAAAGTGGACAAAGATAATGAAACTACGAGACGAAGTCTTAGGAAAGCTCGAAGACTTAAGGCAAAGTAAAATAATCAATAGCAACCAGGAAGCTTCCTTAATCATCAGGACAACCGACCGCGATTTGGTTTCTCTGATAAAGGATAAACTAACAGAGAAGGAATTTGCCTCTCTTTGTATTGTCAGCGAAATAGAAATTGAAGTACTGGGTGGAGTACTCAATGAGGGCCAGGATTATAAAGATATTACCAAAGAAATAGGAAATGAAATTCTTCCGCAAAGAAGTCCCCATAAAAAATGCCAGCGCTGCTGGAACTACTGGCCGACCGTCGGCAAAAACGCCGAACATCCAGACCTTTGCCAAAGATGCGTCGAAGTAATCGCATGCTGATAGGGATAGGAGTTACTTCAGCGATTCTGTTGTAGTTGTGCGGAAGCTTTTTCGAAGACTTCGTCGACCGTTACATGCCCGATATGGTACTTATTCTCGAAGTTGTTTATTGATTCACCTCTGTTTTCGAGTTCCGCTGCGACTATACATTCAGGCCGGCCGTAAGGAGCCACCCTGGCCGGATTCGACCGCCCGAATATCATTACTAAAGGTACATGTAGCACCGCCGCAATCTGTCCCGGACCTGTATCGTTACTAACGACAAGTTTTGCTTTTCTAAGCAACTCAACAAGCATAGGTATACCAGTCTTGCCTGCCATATTTATAACGGGTACATTTGCTTCTGCTTCTATTTCATCACCAATCGATGTTTCACCTTGTGTTCCAACGGTAATTATCGAAAGTCCAAGCCGTTTAGAAATCCTATCGGATAGTGCTGCGAAATTCTCCGCGGCCCAGCATTTGTCTGCATGAGCCGAACCCGGAATAAGCACTGCGAAGTTTTTACCATCAGCAATGTACCGGCCCAGCAATTGTCTTATCGATTTATCCGCCTCGGTATTTGTCGGCAAAACAAACTCGACATCCCCGCCGACCGCGCCAGCCGCCTCAGCTATTCTTAGATAGTAATCAACTGCATGTGCACAGGTTGGGTCCTGCTTGATTGCCCTGGTGTAGAAGAAATGGCTGAACTCTCTTTTGCTGCGCGGTCCGAAACGTATCTTGCAGCCGCTCAGCCAGCCAAGCGATGCCGTCCTGAACAGGCCCTGAAGGTCCACAATCAAATCGAATTTCTCTTTTCTCAGACGCCTAATCAGTTTGAGTAAAGCCCCCAAAGCTTTTGGGCTCTTCCATGCAGTACCGAGGAACTTGCGGTCGAAAAGAATCACATCGTTAAGATATGGATGGTTTCTCAGCAGCGGTGCAAACTCCGTCCGAACCAGCCAGAGAATCCGGGCATCCGGATAACTCTTACGAAGGGCTGACAGAACCGGCAGGGTGTGCACTATGTCACCAAGAGCGCTTGGTTTGATTATCAGGATTTTCTTTGGCTCTTTCGACATAGCAATAAGATTCTAAGTCAGGCCAACCGTTTTGGCAATTCCTTTTGTATTAGACACGTCCGCTTGCCGTATATATACTCGCGGCATGAATGAAAAGGGCAGATATGTTTATGATTGGCCTCGACCTATGGTAACGGTCGATACTGTCATCTTCGCCCCTGACCGCGACAGATGGAATGTCCTGCTAATCAAACGAGGCCACGGACCTTTCAAAGGCCAATGGGCTATCCCAGGCGGATTCGTCGGCATGGACGAGGAGCTTGCCGACGCCGCAGCACGCGAGTTGCAGGAGGAAACGGGACTTAAGAATATCCAATTGGAGCAACTCCACACCTTCGGCAAATGCGGCAGGGACCCGCGAGGCAGGCAGATAACAATAGCCTTCATCGGCATAGCTCAATCAGCCACCGTGGATATAAGAGCCGGAGACGATGCAAGCCGGGCAGCGTGGTTCGACATCGACAAACTGCCCGACAATCCGGCATTCGACCACGCCGAAGTTCTGGAATACGCTAAAGCCCAACTAAAGAAGTGAAATTCTTATCGCCGGTAGACCGAACTCTGGGACGTCTCAGCTTTTTGCCTGTTGTATCCTCTGATTAAACATTCTAAGCTGTCTTTTCAGCGCGCTTATTGCCCAGTTTATGTAGTGCAGCTTGTGCGCCGGTCCGGCGTGTCGCTCTTTCATCAGCCCCTGGCGAACAGTCCGCAGAAACTCATCGATGGTCTTGTTGGCTATTTTCTCTGGCGCCGATGCCCATTGCTTAAGCTGCTCGTACTGTTGGCGCAGTTCCGGATTGAATCGCAACTGTTCCGCGGTAAGATAGTCGCCCGGATTAAAGGCAAGCTGCAGTCCCTTCAGGCACAATATCAAAGGCTCGTAGTTAGCTCGCTTGCGCAGCCTGATGAATTTGTACTGCTGCACATGAGTCGTAGCCTGAAGAGGGGCCTTGTCGGCGATTTCATCTTCGCCCATGTACCAGCTTCTCCTGCCGGTCCTGGCAAAGACCAGTTCCTCACCTCGCTCGCGCTTAGTAATCTCATCATATTGCATTCGGCCTATCCTTAGCATGCCTGTATCGTCAGCGACAAGGCCTCCTCCAAGAGCCAGCAGGCATTGCACATACCCAAGAGGAAGAACTTGTTGATTACCGATTTGCCTTCGCCTAAGCTGAAAGGACAGGTGAAGGCTGTGAGGCCGAACATTATAAAACGTCATCGTCGCAATGATAAGCTGATTGAGAAGCCACGGGTCCGCAGTGGCAGGCCGCGAAAGCTCACCCTCGATATTCAATCTGCCCGGCGCCAGCTCCAGAAATCCTTGCCGGCCCGCCAAGTCGGTCGAACCTGAATGGTCGTCGATATAACCACCTACTTTCCATGAAAGAACATCAAGTTTAAAATCATGGAAGTAACGAAAGCCGTCGTATTTGGGGTCGAAAGGTTTATAGAGACTTCGCTGCGGTTCTACTGCGGCAAAACCCACATCGCTTAGTTCAATCTCGGCTCCAAGGGGTACAATACCCGGTTGCATGTTTGACCGTATACGAGTCAGATGTGACCGGGCAACCCTCCTGTCAAACAGGCTTCGCGACGCACGTACCCCGTATTTCAAATAATCTATAAGGTCGTAATTCTCATAAGGCATGGTCTCTTGACGCTGCTTAATAATCATATTCACACCGCCGCTGTTGGTATTTATCATTTGCAGAGCGATAAGAAGGCTTACCGATCGGTTGAAGTGTCTCTGGCTGCTTCGCATATGGTCAAGTTCAAAACGGTAGCGAGAATATATACGTGCTTCGAGTTGATTAAGCAGCACCTGCTTCACAACAAAATCCAGATAATTCTCAATGAATGGTTTTGCCTGCTCGTCTGTATATAAATGTTTTATGCTCGGCCTGGGTCTTTTAAGTTCGTGCTCAAGAAAATAGTCGCTCACAGCGTCGCTGCGATAATGCTTTATCACCAGGTCGCGTTCAGTAATTGCCAGCAATTCCCGGTCCGCCTGCCTTTCCAACTCAGCATCAAGAGTACGGTCGCCTGGGCGAGTCTGCCTTTTAAGAAACCTGTCAATACGTTTGCGAAGCCACAGCTCGTGTATCAGGTTAACATGAAATCGGTCCCCAAAGAACTTTCTCATCGATTCGCGACTTACAAGGTAGGCATAAACTTCCGCCGGTCCGCCGGCTGTATTGACTATTACAGTTTGCCTCTCGTAACGCTTCCCTTCATACTTGTCTATCTCGGCCATTGCCTCAGCAGGCACATCGTGTATTACAAAACCGTCAATTCGGGAAGAATCGTCGCTGACCGCATAGAAGTAAACATTGTCGGGACTCATTTTGCGGTGACGGGCGAGAAGGGCCAACTCTGCAAAAAGTGTCTGGCCGCCGACCCTGGAGGGTTTCAGAGTAAAACTGTACCCACTTACCGACTGAAAAATCCTGCGGTCATGAAGTGAACCGTAAATAAAAAGATTACACTTTTCTGCTGCCATTTCGAAATTGACTCCGGCTTTAGCCGGCTCCTTATACGACCGGGGTGTTTAATATTGTTCTCTTTAATTACCGCTTGAGCGGATTTTTTTGTGTAAACTGGATAGTTCTTTAAATGCCCGGAGAATAACTCTCAGATTTGCCCCGGTTTGTGTGCCGGCAGTCCGCCGGTAGTGATGCACACCACGCTGAGTCACTTTGTAACCCTTGCGGATAAGCCTGGCAAGAATCTCTGTATCTATCAATGCGCCGGTACTGGACATTTCAATTTCATCAAATATCTTTCGTTTGTACAGCTTGAAGGCACAGTCAATATCACGAATCTTCATACCGAACAAAGTGTTGACCAGTCGGGTCCAGCACCACGCGTTGACTTTACGGATAATGTTGTCCTGTCTGTTTATCCTGTAGCAGCTTACGACGTCATAATCTTCCATCAGCTCCAGCAGGGTGGGCATCTGGCCAATATCAAACTGACCGTCACCGTCAGTATAGAAAACAAGCTCCTTCGCAGCAGCCCTGAAACCGCTCTGCAAAGCCGCGCCGTATCCGAGATTTGTCGGATGGTGAACAACTCTGACTGAGCTGTTTTCAGCGGCGATTTTATCTGCAATCTCTGCTGTACCGTCACTGCTGCCGTCGTCTACGATTATAATTTCAAAATCCGCTCCGATTTTTTCCAGCTCTGCCAGAGTCTTTTCCACGAGACCTTCGATATTATCACGTTCATTGTAGCAGGGGAAAAAGACACTTATTGACCGGTGACTATTATTACCGCTTGGGTTCTCGGCTTGATTCTGGTCCGCTTCGTTCATTTAATCCTGAACCGTTTAAACTTGGTGAAATCAGTTTTCAGAACTTATCCGCTCCTGTTACCACAACCTGTCTTTGCTTGCATCCCGCATCTGGTTCGTCCATGCTTCAATTTCCTGTTTATACTTAGCCTTGGCTTCTTCATCGGGTGTAATCTGTATAAGGAAGCTTCCCGCTCTCCCTGCAGCGGCATATCGGTGGAGAAGACCGTCCTTTTTTCTATAAACTTCTTCGTTCTCGACAAAGTTGTCATAATACTGCTTGCAGAATGATGCGACGGCAGGCACCAGCGGCCTGAATCGTCTTGCTGAAAGTACTTCCAGCATAGCCAATTGTGTTGGATTTAGATTCATGGCGGCGATTGCATTTTCCAATCCTTTTTGTGCAGCCTCTTGTGTCTTGGCACGACTCAAAAGGATATGGGCCATCGTCATATGTTTGGAGTACTTGTCCGGGAACTTAGTCGTTCCGTCGAAGATTCCTGCGACCAGGCTTTTCCCACGTTCAGTCGTTATGTCAACATAGAGCTTTTGCTTATCATTATAGAAAGCCAGCTCCCACTCAGGATGTTGCTCAAGGCTTTCAAGGATTATCTCTACTTTGGCATTTAGCGGCATCAACACCGCCCAGACCTTGTTCTTATCTTGTCTGAATACTTTTGTGAGTTCCTGACCTATTGTCAAAAACTCCTGCTTCGTGAGCCTGCGGCGTCGTGCTTTAGCAGCATCCTTCAGTTGCTTGCCCTTGGCTGTACCAGCCATTAGGCCATTCCATCTCCAAAACGCCACTGGTTCATATGCCGCCTGAGCTCTGCCGTCCATGAATAGCCGCAGCGGTGTTTTCCCGTCATTCGGGTCCGGCTCCTGGCCGTATGCTATAAAGCCGCCCTCCGTCCAGTAATTGAACATGTTGCCGGAAAGTTTGTTTTCCTTGATGAATTGAAGCGTCCAGAAAGGCTTGGCGTGTGAAGCCGTCATACGCATGAAAACCGAATTGAGTTGTGAATCCGTCGGCCACGGGTCAAGGTAAACACGCTTGAATTTTAAACCGCACCACGTCCCAAACATCAAAACAACCACCAAACCAGTAACCGCGAATGATAGCTCAACGCGTTTCGGCATTGGCCGAATGGAAAAATTGCCTTTCTTGTAGAAATTAAACGATGCCGAAATTGTCCCCGCCATTCGGTCGATAAACACCGCTACCAGCGGGCATGCCGCAAACGCTGCTATTGGTATAAACCGCCTGCTTTTGTAAGCCATGTATGTGGTTAACAATGCAATCGCTAGGTAAGTGACGTCGAATTTTGACAGTGTGTAAGTATTCGCTGCCTGCTCTGTTTTTCCTGCGAGCATTGCTGGGGTTTCATCACCAGCCTGTTCTTTTAAATTCTCGGATATAATCGGAACCAGCCACCACAGAACTAAAGCACTGACGTTGGCTACAAAAAGTCCCCACAGCCAGTACCCGTTATATGCTTTTACCATTATATCGAGATTCCTCTCAAAAACCGGTCTCCATGGACGGCTGATATTCGGAGCGTCTTTGAGAAAATTCCAGAGGTTATCTAAAGAAGCCTTACCATCACCAAAGGGACCAAATAAAACGATTACAAGCACCATACATACTACTGCCGTTCCCAGAACAGCCAGGATGCTCCAATTGTATTTAGGTGATTGACCTGTAATAAGCCGTCTTATACCTGCCGCAATCGCATACGTCGGCACCAGCAGGAAACAAAGAACATATCGGCCTCCATATCCCTTTACCGACTGCCTGAATAATTCTAACCCACCGAACATTTGTGCCAAAGTCTTTCTGAGCTCAGGATGCAGCAATACCATGCCTAACATAATGACGGGTACCGCGAGGTAAACCAAATGGATGTTCTTTTGCAGACTTAGCAGTATTATGACCATAATAGCGCCGAAGAAAATAAGGCTGCCTATGTCGCTGCCGCAGTAAGATAAGCTGATACATATCACCCAGAACAGGAACACAGCCAGGGTCCATGCAAAGATATTCCCCAGAATCCTCATCAAATTGTGTTGTCTATCGAGTACATTTTTCGGAGCAATTAACACACGGGGCTTTATCAGGCAACTAAACAACCAGAACAAACCCAGGCCGATTGTAAGTGCAAACAGAATTAAAAACGGAAAACCGGTACCTACCGGGTTGGCCCATGCAAAGGCAGGATGCCATTCATGCACTGTTCGCCACATTTCCGCATGTTTGCTGAAGCTGATTATAAACGTGTGCGTTAAGTTAGTAAGGTGAAAAGGATTTAATACCAGGCAGCCTATTAATGTAACCACCCCTGCCGCTATCACATGAATCAGTCCCCGAAATCCCGTGGTAACGAAATACTTAGGCCAAAAACTCGTAAGAAAATTTAATCCAACGAATAGAACCAGCATAATGAACACATAAAGATAGCCGCCGTGCACGTTACACCAGAAAACGGTAAGCGGAACAAGCAGCCAGATGTATAATATATTCCGGTAAACCGCCAGAACAAGAACCAGCAGAAACACCGCCACTAACATGTTAGAAAAACCAGCGGGGCGAATGTCTAAAAACGACCTCGCTATGAACATGGCAAAGCACGCGAATGTAGCTGATAAGGCTGGGTTGGCGCCGAGAATTCGCCCGGTATAGTAAACGCAGATAACCGAGGCTATATACAACGCTAATTTCCAGTAGACAAGTGTATTGAACGAGTAATTCCCCGCATCGGCCACAGGTGACAGATGTGTCGTCCAGTAGAATATCACATGAGTAAGCCAGTTTTGATTTACCCAGCCAGTTGGGTGGATAATCTTCATGTTTTTAAGCCCGATCTTGTTGGTAATCCACTGCGCCCAACCGGGCCACTTGGCAACTTCTTCTTCTGTCGGACCTGCCTTGTGCGAATGAGCGCTAAACGGCTCGACCGTATCGACACCATGATTAATAAAGTGTCTCCCGCACGCCATCGCCACCCACGTATCGCCCGCTGCCACCATATGTGTACTTGCATGGAACGCGAAAATCATCATCGCCACCCACGCAACAATCATCGGCCAGCCGGAAAAAGCATGCCGTTTCTGCAAAGTTAACTCTTCAGCCATTTCTCCAACCTGTCAATTCCCTTAGCAATTTGTTCCTTCGAGCAAGCGAAGCTCAACCTCACGTTCCGGTCACAGCCGAAAGGCACTCCCGGGACAACCGCAACATTTGCCTTCTCGAGTAGTACCTTCGCAAAATCAAGACTGCCGCCAATCTTAGCCCCGCCGATAGTCCTGCCGTAATGCTCCGACACATCCGGGAAGCAATAAAAAGCCCCCGTCGGCTCAGGACAGACAACACCTTCTATTGCGTTAAGTCGCTCTGCCATGTAACGAGCTCGCTGCTCGAACTGTATCCGCATCTTTTCAACTTCACCGTTTGGGTCATCAAGAGCTATGACCGCCGCTTCCTGTGCAAAGGCCACTGCGTTCTGCGTCATGTGAGATTGAAGCCGTCCCATCGCCTTGATAACTTCGAGCGGACCGGCAGTATACCCAAGTCGCCAGCCCGTCATTGCAAATGCCTTACTGAAACCGTTGATAGTAATAGTCCTGCCGAACGCATCGTCGCTCAAAGCCGCAAAACTTACAAACTTCGTGTCGCCGTAAATAAGCTGTTCATATATCTCATCTGAAAGCACCATGATGTCCGTACCTTCGAGCACCTTCGCCAGCTCAGCCAGCTCATCTGGTGTATAGCAGAAGCCTCCCGGATTACTGGGTGAATTCAGCAGCAGCATAGCTGTCTTGTCAGTTATCGCATCCGCTAATTGCCTGGCAGTCATCTTATATGAATTCGCCCGGTCCGTTTGAACGACCTTCGACGTAGCCCCTGCCAGTTTGATAGTCTCCGGATAGGTCACCCAGTACGGGCAGGGAAGAATAACCTCATCGCCCTCATCAAGCACCGCCTGCATCGATTCATATACCGAGTGTTTCGCCCCGATGTTCACGATTATCTGCTCGGGCGGATAGTCCAGCCCGTTGTCTTTCTTCAGCTTTGCTGATATTGCCTTTCGAAGTGCCGGAATACCGGGCGTCGCCGTATATTTTGTCTTGCCGCTCTTCATCGCCTCTATCGCGGCGTTTTTAATATAATCGGGCGTATCGAAATCCGGCTCACCTGCCCCGAAACTCACCACATCAACACCCTCGGCTATCAGCTCCTTCGCCCGGGCCGTCACTGCCATTGTTGCCGAAGGCGGGATACTCTCAGCACGCTTGCTTACTTTCATTCCCTGACTACCTCTCAAATACAATAGTCTCTTTATTCCTGTCATACCGCTTAAATATTGCCAAAGTCTTATATTACTTTGACTTGAGTCGATATTAAAAACCATAATCCCTCCCCAGTCAAGCAATTTGGACTGTTGTGTCAATGGCTGCATGGCCATTGTGCAATACCCGTCGTAAAGCGTCTTTTGGGCAAATTCGGCCTCTTTGCATTGCTCTACAAACCTGAGCAAGGCGAATTTATCGGCCCATCAGCCAAGGCCGCCCCAAATATAGAAACCAAATCAACAAACTAATCTCCTGATGAAATGACATCTGTCGCCATTTTAGATAATTATCCATCGCGATTTTGACGAATAAATCTAAATAGAGAGTACTAATAAGCCATGAAGGACATTGTCGGAGAATGTGACGATGGCAAGGCATGCTAAGAAAAAGACACAAGTAGCCCAGAAGACACAGGAATACGTCGCCGTGGCCTTTGCAAGGGATGAAGCCGAAGCCAGGGAATACCAGGTTCTGCTTACAGGTGATAACATCCCCGCTGTGATAAAGCCCCAGGCCCAAAGTGATAACGGCTCCGACGGATACAGCGTTATGGTTCCTGAGGAATTCGTCGACAAGGCATACGTAATTATCGAATCACAGGATGCCTACGACGATTTCTATGACATGGCAATCGACGACGAGGTGGACTTCGACGGTGACGTCTTCGACGATGATATCTGATTAACTTCACGCATCGTGCTCAGCAAATGAGCATTGCCGAAATCCGGCACTGCCGCTTCTGTGCACGCTGACACCAGAAAAAAAGGTAGGGAGTTAAGACTATGGCAAAGAAAAAACCTATCGAACGTCGCAGTGGAAAAGACAGAAGAGAAAATGTTGTTGACCGCAGGCTCGGCCTCGAACGTAATCGCGGGCCCGGAAGGCGACTCAGCGACGAACGCAAGGCCGCTGAACAGGGACAAATGTCCCCCGAACAGTTCGAGTTCTTAATGGCCATAGATGAATACAAAAGAGAGAACAGTCGGCTCTTCCCAACATGGACCGAAGTTCTGGATGTTGTAAAGGCTCTCGGATACCGCAAGGTCGCCGAGCCACAGACACTTGCAGAACTTGACCAGCAGCAGGAACAGGTCGAAGTGACACCCTGACCATCTCCGACGACACTTGGTATTTGAATTACCTGCATTAGGCACATTGCTGCATCCTCACTCAGCGCCTGCTCACAATAAAGCTCTTGATATATCAGCAATATTCGTTACACTGTTGCCCGTAAAATAATCTTAAAAAACGTCTAAATTTGAGTGGTAACGAAATGGCTGAATTTTCTGTATCTCCTGCTGGGAAACAATACCCTATTCCGAATCCCGATGAATATTCGCAGGAGTTGGCTCGCGTTTCCGCACTCGTCGACCAGGCACGAGCTGAGGGAAAGGAAATTGTCGTAGTAATGGGTGTTGGATTTGTCGGCGCCGTTATGGCTGCGATAGTTGCCGATACCATCGATGAAAAGACCTCGAAACCGACCAAGTTTGTAATCGGCTGTCAAAGGCCAAGCACTCGAAGCTATTGGAAAATTCCAATGCTCAACAGCGGCCAGTCGCCGGTAAAAGCAGAGGACCCGGAAGTCGCCCCCATGATTGCAAGGTGTGTACTCGAGAAAAAGACTCTTGTCGCCACCTATAATAACGATTGCCTCAAGTTAGCAGACTGCGTAGTCATCGATGTCCAGTGTGACTATTCGAAAAATGACCTCGGTAATCTTCGAACAGGACACGCCGAGATGAAAGCGCTCGAGGCGACCATGAAAACTATCGGCGAAAAAGTTCAACCTGACTGTCTCGTACTGATAGAAACTACTGTCGCACCGGGGACAACTGAATTCGTAGCGCTACCCATCATGAAAAAAGCATTCGCCGAGCGAGGCATCAACTCCGAACCGCTTCTCGCACACAGTTTCGAAAGGGTCATGCCGGGCAAAGACTATGTCTCATCCATACGCGATTTCTGGCGGGTGTGCTCCGGTGTAAACGCCCAGGCAAGAGCAAGGGTCGAAAAGTTCCTGCACGAAGTACTCAACACAAAAGACTTCCCACTGACCGTCATGGACAGGCCAATCGAATCGGAAACAACAAAAATCGTCGAGAATTCCTACCGTGCTACAATACTCGCATTCCTCGATGAATGGTCGCTGTTCGCAGAGCGAAACGGCGTTGACCTGATAAAAGTAATCAAGGCTATAAAAATGCGCCCGACCCACAGCAACATGATTTTCCCAGGCCCCGGTATTGGCGGATACTGCCTGCCAAAAGACGGAGGACTCGGCTATTGGGCATACAAGCACATACTCGGCTTTGAGGACGACATTTTCAAAATCACACCCGAAGCAATAGACATCAATGACACTCGCGGCCTGCACGTAGCCGAATTGGTCCGCGATGCCCTCCGCAATATGGGCAAACAAATCGCTGCCGCTAAAATCCTGCTCTGCGGCGCCAGCTATCGTCAGGACGTCGGTGACACTCGTTACAGCGGCTCGGAAATCGTCGTTCGCAAACTCACAGAAATGGGCGCCGACATGAGTGTCCACGACTCGTACGTTGACCACTGGTACGAACTCGAATCACAGGACACCTATCCCGCACCGGGGCATAGCTGGGCAAGGTTCTTCCGAAATCAGGATGATCTCGTCAATATCCGCGTGCAGAAGGACCTCGACGCCGCTCTCAAAGGCGTCGAAGCCCTTATACTCGCCGTACCGCACGCACAGTATCTTGAGCTTAATCCCGATGACATCGTAAAATCAGCGGGAGGTCCCATAGCTGTTATTGATTGCTTCGGGATTCTCGACGACGACAAAATTCGAAGATACTTCGAACTCGGCTGCGAAGTCAAAGGACTTGGCAGGGGTCATATCCAGAGAATTAAGGAACAAGTCAGGAAAAAATAAGAACATAAAAAAGAAATACTCGTTTTTGTCATTCTCACAGCTTGTCGCGGCGTAGCGCAGCAAAAACGGAAAGTGGGAATCCGATAAACTCCTTTGTCATGAAAGGTATTTGCTTATGGGTATCAAAGATAAAAAAATCGCCATCCTCGGGCCAGTCGCCTGGCGGACTCCGCCTCGCGCCTATGGCGCATGGGAAACCGTAGCGGGCAATATCGCCGAAGGCCTCGTCGCGAGAGGCTTTAAAAATGTTACGCTCTTCGCTACCAAAGAATCCATAACCAAAGCTAACCTTGTAGGCTGGCTTGAAAAAGGCTACGAGGAAGACAAATCACAGATGCCTCTCGTCTCTACTGTATATCACATCCAGAAAGTTATGGAGATGGCCGACCAGTTTGACCTTATCCACAACAATTTCGATTTTATACCCCTTGCCTTCCTTCGCCTGATAAAGACACCAATGCTTACCACCATCCACGGTTTTTCCGACGAGGACATAAAGCGAGTTTACCGTGACCATAAGGACACCTACTATACCTCAATCAGCGACTCTGACCGTGACAGCGAACTGCCGTATCTGGCCACTGTTTATAACGGTATCGATTTATCAAATCTCACCTTCAGCCAAAAGCCCGGCAAAAATCTCGTCTTCTACGGCCGGATACATCCCGACAAGGGACTGCACCTGGCTATTGAAGTGGCAGAAAAAGCAAATGTCCCCATGATTGTCGCAGGTATCATTCAGGACCAGCCCTATTTCGACGAATGTGCAAAGCACTTCGACGATAAGCTCATTAAATTCATCGGACCCGTAAATCCAACCCAGCGAGACGCTCTTTTAAAAGAGGCCTCCTGTGTTATTCACCTGAACACCATCCCCGAACGCTTCGGCCTTGTCATGGCCGAGTCTAACGCCGCCGGTGTCCCCGTCATCGCCGCTGATTTGGGTTCCTGTCGCGAAGTCATAGCCGATGGTAAGACCGGCTTTCTCGTCAACAACGTTGACGAAGCCGTCGAAGCCGTAGGAAAACTCGACCAGATAAACCGAGCCGACTGCCGAAAACACGTCGAGGAGAATTTCTCAATCGACTGCATGGCCAGAGGCTACGAAAAAGTCTACGAAGAAATCTTCCGCCGCGAGGAACAAAAATGAGACAGTCTTTCGTTAAACGCTGCGAGAAAAATCCAATTCTCACAAAGGACGATGTCTCTTACAAGGTCGAAACCGTCCACAACGCCGCAGTCGCCAAATACGACGGCAAATACATAATGCTCTTCCGCTCACACCTCGATACTGGCAGAAGCATCATCGGTTTTGCACAAAGTGATGACGGCTTTAACTTCACCGTCTCCGACAAACCGTTCATGACCCCCGCAACTGAGATGCCTTTTGCCGAGTATGAAGCCTTCGGCGTCGAAGACCCTCGCATCACGCCGCTGGAAGGGGCCTACTATATTACATACAGCGCCTACTCAAAACACGGCGTCCGCATCGGCCTTGCGCGAACAACCGACTTCAAGTCAATCGAGAGAATCGCATTCATCACTCAGGCCGACTATCGAAACACCGTAATTTTCCCCGAAAAAATCAACGGCCGATACGTCAAACTCGACCGCCCGCATTCAGACATTAGCCCGTGGGCAATTTGGATTAGCTTTTCACCCGACCTTATACACTGGGGCCAATCCGAACTGATTATCAAGCCGGTCACTTACCACTGGGACGAAATGAAAATCGGCCCGGGCGCACCGCCAATCAAGACCGACAAAGGCTGGCTCAATATCTATCACGGAGTCTTTCCGACAATGGACGGCAGCGTCTATAGGCTCGGTGTCGCTTTGCACAAGCTCGACGAACCGGCAACCATCATCGGCATAAGCGACCGATGGATACTCGCCCCCGAGGACCCGTGGGAACTCGTCGGCTACGTTCACAACGTAGTATTTACATGCGCCGCCGTACCGGAAGACGACGGGACTCTTAAACTGTACTGGGGAGCAGCAGATACCGTCATGTGTGCCGGAACCGCAGTTATTGATGAACTCGTCGACCTCTGCCTCTCCTGCCCCCGCCCACCAAAATAGCAATATTCCTGCATTTTCTGACCTTGGCTAGCCTGGCAAAAAAGTCTTTGCCTTCAAGAGGCAAAACCCTTACATTAGTCACCAATCAAGATTGATTTGTATGCGAGAGAATAACTCTTTTTTGCGAAGGAGGGAGAGATGATCCCCAGCGTAAATAGGCTTAGTTTCTTAAAAACAATAATCGCCGCTGTGCTTCTAACCTCTTTTGTCTATTCATATTCTTGGGACAGGCAGGTCGTTGAACCCGATACAGGTTCGATAGACGATGCAGGTGTTGATATTTTTCTCGATGCCAATAATACTGCTCACATCGTATACTTTGACGACGATGATGGCGGCAATTATTTGACCCTGATGCATGCTACAGGCGATGGTGACCAGTGGGATTGCTCTCCAGTAGAGGACAACACTCTCTGGTCCAATTTGTATGATCCCAAGGTTGTTCTGGCCATTGACGCTAATGGTATCGTATATGTTGCCTATTATGTTGCCTATTCTGATAACAGCGGCAACCTCGTTTATAGAAAAAAACAGAACGGCATTTGGGATTCGAGATTTAATATAGACACAGCAGGGTCCCTTGTTCACGATGCCGCCGTCGATAGCAATGGCTTACTATACGTTCTCTATTCAAAAGTCGAGCCAGATGCGAACTATAAAGACGCAACACTGATACTTTATAGCCCCGGTGATTACAATGAGGTTGAAACCCACGGGAATTTCCAGTCGGGCTCGCTTGCATTGGATAGCAACTCAACAGCCCACCTCAGCTACTACGACCAGCTAAACGGCCTGCTCAAATATGCCGTCAGAGATGGTAATTCATGGAATATCCAGGAGGTCAATAATGTTGGCAGCGTCAGTTCGTACATATGGGGGGCAACGTCTATAGCCATTGATTCTAACGACATCCCGCACATCAGTTATTACAACTACGATAACTTCAGCTTGAAATATGCAAATAAACTCTTAGGCTCGTGGCAAAGCGGGGTTGTCGATGACAACGTCAACATCGAGTCCGAAAACTCTATTGCCATGGATTCAAATGACATCGCTCACATCTGTTACTTTGCGCTCATTTCCGGCAAGATTAATATAAAATATGCTGTCAACAAACAGCTAGGCTGGCAGATTGAAACGGTTGTCGATTTCAATGTCACAGAGACATTTTTGTCGATGGTTCTGGATGATTCCGACAAGCCGCACATTGCCTATACCAACTTCTCCGGCCAGACAGTAAAATATGCCGTCGCAGAGATTTGCGGCGATCCCGACCATCTGTTTCCTGACGGGGACGCGGACAAAAACTGCTTTGTAGATTTCTTCGATTTGTCTTTACTCGGCAGCAGGTGGCTCGATACAGGTTGCGGAACACCTGGTTATTGCGATGGCGCCGATTTGAATAAAAGCACTATCGTCGATAACAGCGACCTTTATATGCTCGCTGATACCTGGCTGGAGTGCTCACTCTCCGACTGCTTTTAACCCCTCGCGCTGCCCCTGCGTTTGTCCATTAGAAAGATAATTTTATCCATGTCACGCTTATCCAGCGTATCCCGGAGCATCTTCTTCGCTCCCGCCATTGCCGTCCGGTGCGTGACATGCGTAATTATGACATGCTCATTATTCATCTGCCGGACCAATTTCGCAAGCTCATCAACGTGCATATGCCGGCCCACATCCGCCCGCTCGCGATGCTCATCTTCGTAGAAAGTACACTCAATAATAAGAATCTTACTGTTCGCAACGTAATCCAGCTGCTCAAAATCCGAATACTGCGTATCACCGAAATACGTAACAATCGGTATCTCTATCCCGTACTCGATTTCTACCCCTTGCTTTTTCAGTTCGACTATCTGCGGACCGGTCAATTCCGTGTACTCTTTTTTAAGCTTTTTTCTCTTTTCAATCACCGTATAACCAACCGACCCTCTGCTGTGTTTCGTCGGAAAAACTCTCGCAAAAAGGTTAGGCTTAATCTGATATTCATCTCCGACTTTCACCGCAACCAGGTTCGCCGGCACACGACTGCCGTCAAGAACTCCCCACGCATCGATTATCTGCTGTATCGGCTTCATAAGATTCCCCGGCGCCAATATCGTCCCCGGCTTTTGCCCGCTGAAATTCCTGTGCGAAAGGTAATATGCTATCCCCGCCGAATGGTCGATATGCCCGTGTGTCAGAAGCACGTTATTAATCGATATCACCTGGTCAGGAGCCTTTCCGATATCGAAACAGACGTCGAGCTGCGGCAGGGCGACCACCGTCTCTTCGGCGGCGACCGAATAGCCGATTATCTCCAAATCATCTATCTGCAGTTTCGCAAGGTTGTGGCTGGGCATATCGCGTCTCTGGAAACCATACAAAACCCCAATGGTAGAAGGCCGTCGTCCTCGTGTCAATTTATTTTGACTTTTGCCCGGCTTTGCGTATCGTTATGTTCAGTTAGCGGCATAAATATTAAGGCAAATGCAATGCCCGATACGCGAAGTCATAGAGGCCAGGCCCCGGCAGACAGCCGACTGTTCGCTCCAGCAGCCGTTGACAAAATCAAAGCCGCAGTAGGCGACTATTCACTGCTGCTGACTAAAGGCTACGCCGAAAAAAGCTCACTGAAACTCGTTGGCGACCGATTTAACCTCACCCAGCGACAAAGACTCGCCGTAATGCGAAGCGCCTGCTCCGATGAGCAGATAATCTCGCGAAAACAACGACAGTTGAAAATCAAGTCGATAAAAAACAATTCACTGGCCATCGACGGATATAACCTGTTAATTACCGTCGAAGCAGCGCTCAGCGGCGGTTTTATATTCATCGGTCGCGACGGCTGCTGCCGAGACCTTGCAAGCATTCACGGTACATACAGAAAAGTTACAGAAACAATCCCCGCACTCGAACTTATTATTGATTTCGTCAATTTATTGCGGCCCGCCGAAGTCATTCTCCTGCTCGATAAACCCGTCTCAAACAGCGGCAGGCTGAAAAAGATTATAGATGATTCCTTGCTCTGCAATTTTGAGAACTTCTCCGTCGCTCTTTCCGTCAATCCCGATGCCGAATTGATTTCAACAAGTGCGGTTGTCGCAAGCACCGACAGCGTCGTCCTCGATAAATGCGAATCTTGGACAAACCTCGCCTACGAACTCATCCGCGATAAAATCCCATTCGCGAAGTTAGTTGACTTTTCGAATTTGTGATTAGAAGCTCTGAGTATCTCTGCCGTCGATTAACGCGGATTCCGTCTTCGCTTCGCTTCGTGTCAAACCCTTGTAGCATCTGCCTTCGGCATCTGCGCGTGTTCTCATCCCGCCATCGGCTTGCCGGGGCGTAGCCCACAGGGCGAAGACCGGAGAGGAAGGGATTCGAACCCTTGGTACAGACAAGCCGTACACAGCCTTTCCAAGGCTGCTCCTTAAGCCACTCGGACACCTCTCCATTATTAGTCGATAGTCGTTAGTGGATAGTCGTTAGTATTTGAGTATTTTACATATTTAACGGATTTAGTCCAGCTTGTGTTATGGGCTCTTGGGTATTATGATGAAATAGTGTTCAGATAAAAGGGATATTGGGAATAGTTGGAAAGGGGCGACAGATGCTTGGGTTAAAGGTATGTCTTTGGATAACGGGTATTTTGTGCTTGCTTGCAGTATTGGGTTTGTTTTTGCCTTTGTCAGTTTTTGAGTCTATTGCAGCTTATTTCGGTGTTGAGGAATTGCCGGATTCGCCGCTGAATATTTATGCAATTCGCACGCTGGCAGCTACATTTGTGGGTATCGGTGTGTACTTTGTTATTCTGGCTCTGAACCCCGGCAAGTATGGAATTCTGGTGCCGTTCTCGGGCCTGGCCGCCATATTCATAGGCGTGGTCTGTTTGGTAACCGGAGCGGTTGTTGGGATGCCTGCTTTGTGGTTTCTGGGTGACAGCCTGTCTTGCATAATACCGGGTGTTCTGATTTTTGTATTCTGGTCACAGGCAAAAAGTGCGGCGCCGAACTCAGGCAGGTAGTTAAAGAATATCAGTTAAATATCGTTTGATTTATTGTTGTTTTTATTTTCATTTCTTCGGTGGGTGAAGAAATTCTGGAGCAGGGCGGAGGATTCATCGGCTAAAACGCCGCTTGTTACTTCAAGGCGGTGGTTCAACCTGTCATCCTGGACTATATTGTACAGGCTCTTTACGGCGCCTGTCTTGGGGTCGTCGCAGCCGTAAACCAATCTATCGATTCTTGCAAGTACGAGCGCGCCTGCGCACATGGGGCAGGGTTCAAGAGTGACATAAATCGTGCAATCGTTCAATCGCCATGATTCCATGGCTGCCGCGGCCTGGGTCAGGGCGATAATCTCCGCATGGGCCGTAGGGTCTTTTAACTGTTCTCGCTGGTTGTAAGCCTTTGCGATGATTTGATTTTGGTGGACGATTACAGCACCAATGGGCACATCACCGTTTTCCTCGGCGATTTCAGCCTGCTTGATAGCTAGGTGCATGTACTGCTGGTCGATTTTTATTACTTGTTCTGTGTCCACAGAAGATGCCAGATATTCAATAAACAATTTTCAATCTTCAATAAAAAATACCCCCAAGGGGACTCGAACCCCTTAAGGCAAATCAAGAACCTATTATAAATACAGGACTTACGAAAAGTCAAGAACCTGTCTTGTCCACCTGCTTGGACAAAACCCTGCAAAAAAACCCCGAACTTGGCAAGATTATAACTGTTTGGCCGGAATTGCCGGAGCATATCAGGGCAGCAATAAAAGCTCTCATAAATGGCTTTAGGTAAAAGGCCTATTTACGCAAACCTTATGTTGCTAAAATCCGCCTTTTCTTCCCATAGCGGGATTCGTTGCGACTTATAGGCTATTTTGATATAATATCCAGCCTTATCTGGCAGGAATACCATGTATTATGCTGTCTGATGACTGGTCAGCCCCTAATGTTTATTGCTGGATTAGTGTTTATGACCGATGAAAGTACTGTATCTGCAGAAAATGTTGCCGCAGCCACTAAGATTTTCGAGGAACATGGTTCTTTTATATACCGCCTAATCTGCTATCAGGTGACCGATAAATCTCTTGCTGATGACTTTTTTCAGAACCTCTTTTTGACACTTATTGCCAACCCTGTGTCACTAGAGGGAGTAGAACTTAGAAAATATCTATACCGTACTATTGTCAATGATATTCGAGACGCCTACCGTCGAGAAAAACGTTACAAGAAATTCCTGGACAAATATTCTAATAATCGTGGATATTTAATCAACAAACCAGGTTCGAGGAACGCTTATTCTATGGAGGAAAGGGTAGAGGATATTGCACGATGCGCGTGGGAGTCCTTGTCGCCTAAAGAGACAAATGCAATTTCCTTGCGATACTTAGCTGGACATAGTATACAAGATGTTGCAAAAAGGATGCGAGTTAAAAAAAGAACCGTCAGTCGATACCTATGTTCTGGTTTGGGCAAAATACGTAAATGTCTTGGCCTTAAGGACGGAGATACGGCATGAATCATGACAAAAATAGCCATCTGTGTGAAGAAGCAGAGCTGTACTACATTAACCTTGCATTTGGCGATGAAAGCGGGGAAATACCTGAACGAATAGCGGCTCATGTCGAATCCTGTAGTTATTGCAGGGAACGTTTAAATGACTTGAAAGACAATGTTCTAGTGACCAACAGAGCGAGTACGCAGGACAGTAAAACATGGAAGAGTCAGGCACACATGCTTGGGCTTCACTTTGCGCACCTTGGGAGAGAAGTCGGTTGTGGAATCGTGAAACCGTTTCTTCCAACGCTGACCGAACCATCTTTGGAGGTCCGCGTACCTACTCCCATCACAGTCCATCTTGACCGTTGTAAGCCATGCAATTTTGACCTTAATACTATCAGGGATATGGACTTGACCTCAAAGCATCTTGGTGTGCTGAATTCGATATTTACAGACAAGTCATCAATGCAAAAAGTTGATTGTTCGATCGCAGCAGCTTTTATCAGGCAATATGTTAATTTCGAGTTCCAGGCAATTAGACCGGAATTAATCAAACATTTATGCTGTTGCAGTGTGTGTCAATTACTTATCTATAAAGCCAGGGCGAATAAAATCGAGGGCTTGCACGGACAAAACATCGAGACGACTTTTCCTTGTGAATCAGTAACATTTCCTGATGTATTTGACTACTGCTTCCCATATGGTTTAGAGCCTTGCGACGACCAGTATGCCGGGTTTAGAGAACCTTTTGTGAAAGAATTACGACAATGTCCTACATGTCTCCAGAAAGTGCAGGAAATGCACCAGCAGGTATACACAATCAAAGAGAGGCCAGGATCAGGCATTATAACCATTTATGAAATAAGTGAGGAACAAAAGTCGGAAACAACGTCGAAGGCCAAGAGCAATTATGAGGATTTTCCTATAAGCGTGAAAACTGTCGCCTCTGAAGGGCAATGGAAGTTGCCCCGGACCCAGCAGGATCGCGTCGCGAGATTAGGTGACAAGACACATGCTTTGCCGGTTAGATTAAAAAATGTGGTTAGAGCAGTGGCCGCAGCGGCAGTTATTGCAGTTGTTGGCATATTTCTATATAGTCTACCTAGCGCATCGGCAGTGGCTATTCAACAGATATATAATGCTATTCAAAATGCGGCTAATGTTCACATAAAACAATATGCTGCCGGGGGCACGGAACTATTGCAGGAGAAATTGGTGTCAAAGGACCTGGGTCTTTATGCCGTAAAAGATGAATATAATCTCGTTGTCTGGGATGTTACGAATAAGCTGAAACACACCATGACACTTGGCGTCTCAGTACAAGAAACTATTGAACTGACCGAATTAGAAATAGCAACAATGAAGAAAAAAATTCATAGCTCTCTTGACCTTATGCCGTTTAGTCATATTTCCGAAGTGCCTGAAAATGCCGAATGGCAGGAATTGGATGCTTCTGCGACAGAAGGACCTTTCGGCAATACACGCGTGTGTGAGCTAACCTGGACGGTTCCGACAAGTGAAGGAGTTGACCTTCCTTATAAATGGCGAGCTTTTGTTCAGAAAGAAACACAAAGGCCGTTGCGGATTGAATTTTATGGTTATGATATTGATTCAGGTACATACGAACTGCAGGTAGTACGCACAGTAGTGTATTTGACGGACGATCAGGCACAGAAGTTAATAGCCGATTTCAACCGCTAAGAAGGTTATTTAGCGCTCCATATGGGAAAACGATTTTCATATCGGCCTTGGCGTTCATTGACGGAAAGCTCGTCCGCTTTTCTCACTTCAATATGGCCGTCGACAAAACCCACGTTTACAGTCTTATTCAGATGTCGGCCGGTAATAGCGTCACGTTCCAGTCCCGACCATATAGCCTTTTCGGAGTTAATACTCATACCCGGTATATATGATGTATTCCAAATAAACATAGGGTTTAAGGCTTGTGGAGGATCTAAAGTAACATGCCACCAGTTTATTAAAGCATATCCGGCATCTACAATTAAGAGTGCCTCGCTCGGCCTTGATATTTCACTGGGCATTAGTGGATAACCAACAAATTCTGTTTCTTTGCTATTGCCGAAAGAGCTTCTGCATATAGATTGGTTAACTCCGTAGTTGCCACAAAGGATGTTCCTCTTGAGTGATTCATTCTGTAAATTCTTTGAGGGGCATTGCAATATGCTGATTTTGTTATCCCTTCTGTCATAAAAACGGCCTATATAGTTGAACCACCACCAACCAACTTTGTCATAAACAGCTTCACCTACATAACCACCCGGTGGAGCAATAGTTAAATATTTGAAACCATATGGAAAACTTTGTGCCTGCGATTGATATGCTGCCATGGCAAAGCCAAGTTGCCGAATATTAAAACAACATAGAGCGGACCTACCTTTTTCTCGAGAGTTTCGAAGGACTGGTGCCAGGATAGCCATGAGCAGGCTTATGACGGCAACAACGACAAGCATCTCTATTAAGGTGAAACCTCTTCTGACCATATTATATGATTCTACACAATCAGGAGCTTCAAAGCAATTGCCTGAGGTATACGCGAGATATAACTGGCTGAAAAGCTGAATCTATTTGCTTCTAAGTGGTCCTAACTTTTCAGTTAGAGGTGACTATCAATGTACAGTAAAAAAGCTATGAGGAGGTTTGCCAATAGTTCTTCTAGGCCAGACCTCCCCAAGACTCACTTTCTCTCCCTCTACATGCAAGCTCGCATCCAGTAGTGTGTCCAGTTACCGGTTACAGTGCACCTCCAGGGGTCGAAAATGTCCTCTACACACGGTGACCTGGTGCGCCTGTAATACCATGTAGTAGAGCAACTGCCGCTTCCGCTTTCGGCGGCCTCGCAGCCCCAGCGCTCGTAGTAAAAAGTAAAGTAGCCGGTACACAAGTCTCCGATAAGCTGACAAAAGGTAACGTAAGCGCCCTGGAGCCATCTTGTGCAGGAGTAACCCGCGGCGCCTACTATATTTGTTAACTCATCTTCATCAAGGTCTTTCAGATTATCCTGTATGACATCATTTGATAATAAAAGAGCTATGCCTGTGGTCCAGTCCATATCAAAGAAGCTGGCCTCAGTACGATAATAGAACTTCCTGCTTGCCAAGTCCACTATTCGAGCGTAGTCACCGTCGATGCTTTCCAGTACGACGAAGTGCCGTTTCTGTGGCAGGTACAGAATTATCTGGCAATTACCCAAACCTTTGATTGTCTCGAGGTCGGTTTTAACCGCGCGGCAACCTAATCCAAGGTCCTCGGCAAAAGATTTCATGGCATAAAGGCTTGTCCCATTATCAGGCTCACCGACCAGTGATGCCAACTGTGAGTCATTCACATATATGCCCATTCGACTAAGGGCATATTTCATCGCTGCTGTCGCGCAATTCTGTTGTGCTATGCCCTCCTGAGAATCGAACATTAGCTTCTCTCCCAGGATAATATCAGTATCGGCAATTGAAGAATGGCGGTAAGTCAACGGTTGATTGTTAATTGGTGAAGCATATTCAATAACAGTATCTTCCTTGTATTCTACTTTGAAATCGTCGTCATTTGGGATGCCCGAATCCACCATGTCTATTGTCCAAATGTCACGCGCAAGCAGCTTTTGTGAGCCTATCTCATGTTTTTCCAGAACGATGGACGTAGGAACCCACTGGCCAGAGATGTTTTGATAGCCGGAGTAATTTTTGGAAATAATGGTACTGCCGCGACCACTGATTGAACAAGACACAACAGCATATTCATGGCTCGGGTCGAGCACAAATGACATCTGTGAGCCGTCATCATTATTCAGCGTCAGAACTATCTGGACTTGACCATCGACAGTTCTTTCTAAGCCTTCGGATTGCAGAGCGGAGAGACTTTCGAGAGAATAGTAGCCATATCCCCATGGAATTAAACCGGCTGTAAGAGGCCCGTTGACTGAATGGGGCATATTCCCGGCTGAATCGATATAAGCGTGTTCAGCTAACGGTGAGTAGATAATGTAATTTTCCCCATCCCAGGCAAATACCCTGTGACCGTTGAGTTCAACGTTGAACTCATTCGTCATGTAATTACCCTCAAGGTCTCTTCCAGGTTTGACTGAGTCTACACGGGACTCGACACTTATCTCCCATAAGAATCGTTGACCATCAAACTTGATCGATTCTGCAGAAATCATCGTGTATTCGTTGGCCAGCTCATACTGCGTATTAAAGGGAATAGCATCAAGTTGAAGTTTTTGAAGATATTCTGTTCGTTCAGGCTTATCAACATTGGCTTGGTATTGTGCCACATTCTTCAAAACCATCTCTTTAATCTGAACCTCATCTGACACCTTAGCAGCCCTGTATTCCTCATGAACAGCCTCCATTGTGCCAGATGGAATCCATGTATCACGCGGCTGGCTTGTCAATTGCTCAAGCAACTGCAGAATCTCTGGTCGCTCCAGTTGTCTGTCGCCGAAGCACCAAGTTGAGCACAGTATGAAGAGCAACATTAATTTCACCATTAGTTTTCGTTCCATTTTGATGTACCTCCTAAACCCTTTAGAAAAATACGTTTGGTATGCGTCCTTGCCCTTTTAGGTTGCAGCCTTGGTTAAAAAAAACCAAACCATAATAGATAGCGTTTCCCAGCGGCCGAAATGCGATTTTATTTTGGAAAAAGTTGAAAAAGTGTTTTTAATGAATCAATTTGCAAATCTTAGTCGCGTGCACTTGCGCAAAACTCTCCCTTTTTACCGCACCTGGCACTTTTTTGGCTGTCCGTCGAAAGCTGGTTACTTGGTTTTTTCCAGCCAATAGTCTGCAAAGAGATACAGGTCATTAGCATCGACAGCTCCTGATATGTCGAGATCTGCTCCGCCGCAGTCATTAGTATCGACACAATTAGTGTCGTGCCAATACCCGGACAGGACAGAGAAATCCTGAAAATTGACCTGCCAATCGGTATTGAAATCACGTGTGGGAACATGTTCAAACTCAATGTGGTGAATAAGGCCATAATCAAACGGCTCATAGTCCTGCTGCCAGTAAAACACCATGTTACAGTCACCTATTGCTGTGGAGTTATAGTCAATGATAAACCAGTCTCCGACATTAACTTCGGGAGGATCATCACCGTAAAAATCAAAGCCCTGAACGTACTTGTCCTCTTCATCCCAGTAGGGAGAGGCAGGGAAAACCCCCGCATAAAGGCCGGCGTCAGGAAGAATAGACCCAACATAACCGTTCGCGAATTCATCATATGGGCCTCTGGCGTAGAGTACTCCAAAGTCGTTGTAATCCTCTTCAATCAGCAATCTGCCGGACCAGTGCTCTGCTACATTTGAGTCAATGACAACAGATAGTTGTGTTCCGACCATAATCTGGCCGTAGTCAACATACTTCAAAGCAGTGTTCACATCTACCGGTACTAATGGCACGTTACTATCTCTCAGAGACACACTTGTTGATACCTCTGAGTAAGCACCACTTGTGAGAATTGCGAAGAATATAAAACAGGCAGGTTTCCAGAATCTTCTCATGGCCATACCTCCGTGAAGAACACTTGTCAGGGCAAAGGCCGAATCACCAACTGTACACATGCCGAAGTTTCCTAGTTTACCAAAACTGGCCGAAGCAATCAAGAAAATTCATGTTTCTCCGGTGACGTTTGTAACGCCTAAGGCATTGGATTTAATTAAGTTAAGTAGAATTTTGATTAAGATAAAAAAACTGTTACATTTTTAATAAATAAAATCGTCATTCAGGCTTTGAGAATCGCTATCTATATAGACGTTATCCAAACGTTCGGAATATGTGCGCGCATACTCAAGTGGCAACAAGTGTTTTCAGGTGAAACGTGGGTGTCAAAAGGATTACCAGATTGCTCAGGTTGCTGGTAAGGCTCCAGTCGGAAAGCCAATGCAGCCCCGAAGAGCTTTTGGAGAACAGGGAGGTAAGCCGGCGGACGCTGTATAGAGATTTACGTGCTCTGCAAGAAGCTGGTATTCCCTGTTACTACGACCGTACTGGAAACAGCTACAGGGTCGATCATAGTTTCTACATGCCTCCACCGGGTCTGACGGCCAAAGAAGCGTTTAGCTTGTTTTTGCTTGTTCGCAAAGCCAGAGAGTCGCTTGAAATACCCTTCAGTGCCGCTGCACAGCGAGCCGCACTAAAGATCGGAAATGCTCTCCCACCAGATTTGAGAAGGAGGTGCAGTGAGAAACTAAAAAACATATCAATTCATGCTGGGCGTAGAAAGCCAAAGGTTGTGATAGACAAGAGATTCGAAGCTATGCAGCAAGCAATCCATTGGAGGTTAATACTGAATATCACCTATCGGTGCAGGCGTGAGGCGAAACTTATTACGGCCGACTTCAGCCCGCTTCACCTGATTTACACTAACGCGTGGTACGTTATGGGTAAGATAAACCTAAGCAGGCAGATTCAATCTATAAAGCTGGAAAACATCGAAAAAACAGAAAAGACAGATAAGTGTTTTTTTGATGAAGAGGAATTTGAACCCTCCGACCATCTAGGAAGGGCCTGGGCTACAGTTCCAGAAGGCAGGCTTTATAATATCGTATTAAAGTTTGCACCTGAAGTTGCACATGAAATTACAAGTGTTAACTGGCATGACACACAGTATGCAACAACTGAACAAGATGGTTCTGCTGTGCTTGAATTTCGAGTTGATGGGCTTAATGAGATTGTATGGTGGATTCTTGGTTTTGGGGATAAGGTGGAAGTGCTTAGACCGGAAGTTCTTCGGGAAAGAATTCACAAAATAGCTGCGAATATGGCCATAAAAAGCAAGACAGCCGACAACAAGCTACCAGTTAATAATAGCATGTCGAAAAACGCTGCTCCTCAGAAGAGGGCGGAATATTCCATTCCGTTTCGTAAGGACTGATATGAATTCTAATAAGAACGACATCGATGAGCTGGTTCAGGATCTGAAAGAGATGGAACTGAATCTGATAGAGATGGAACTAAGAATCCGCAGAAATACCAGAGAGAGAGAAAGGGGAAAAACATCGAAGGCAGAACAACAGAACTCTGGTGCGAAAGATAAGGCAGATTCAGGACAAAAACAGTGTTAGCAACGGAATAATTCTGTCACCCTCCTCCGGAGCCGGGTTCTGCCTTGCCGGAATCCGGCTTTTTATTGTTAAAAAGCAATAATCAATTGAACTGGGGGCCAGCGAGAAATATGGTTGACTTATGTGGTTTTCACAGCTTTGAGCTTCTCACCGTATTCGCAGATTTTACTAATTGCATCCGCAGCCTTTGTATTATTCTCCAGCCCGCTGAATTGTACCCTAATGCGTACGGCGTCATGATCATCGTCAGGTACAATGCTTTTTACCCGGGCAGTAACATCAATGTCGGTTTCTTTTAAAGTGGTTTTAAGGCGCATCGAAATCTGCTGGTCTTCTCTAAGGTATTTCTCACAGCCACATGGCAGGATAATCTGAGCGCCTTCGTATGAAATGTCTGCCAACGGCCCTATCCATGGTCGCCCCGAACAGCATTCACTTATTTGCTCTATTGACATAGAGTCCGACAAAGTGGCCGTTGCGTGTATGAAGTCGTAAACAGACCACCTGATATATCTTCTGTGGTTGATTGACGTGCAATTCTGTTTTCGTGTTTCCATTGTCAGCCTCCAATGATAAATTCTTCGAGCATTAGAACCTTAATATCGTTCTTATCGGGTGGAATCTGAGGAGTTTGCAGCATCTCACTGCTGTAGTGCCAGAGGCATGGCACTAAACTCTAATTAAATGATATAGGGCCTATAATTTTATGCGGATTTATGGCTGGTAAGGCGTCAAAAACGGCGTTCGATGCCTGACCAGTGCCATACAGTTGTCACTCTTGCATGCATTTCGACGGAATGGTATAATGATTCTTTGCGAAAAACGCGTTAAGCAAGGCCTGGGACGTTTATCTCGCTTTCCTCTCCCTCCGCACGTCCCGGGCCTTTTTATAACCACAGATTTCGCTGATTTTCACTGATTTTAATCAAAAAACTTCGTGTTCCTTCGTGAGCTTCGTGGTGAATAATTAGACAGGATTACCCGTCTTTGCCAAGGCTACGCCGGACAGGTGCGCCGCGGGGGCTGGTACTTACAGGATTTTAAGAAAAAGCTTGCCTGAAATAGCAGTTAATTGTAGGATTTTGCCGGGCAAGGGAAAAATACGGCGGAAGAATTGTGCAGCCACAGATTAACACCTATTTTAGACGCTGATTGTGCAGAGAACGCAGAAAGTTGAAACCACTGATTAACGCGGATTAGTACAGATTCCAAAACTTAGAGAATCGAATGGCAAAGTCCAATCAGAGTATGAAAGTACGATTTACAGGTACCAGAGGAAAACAACTTCTTATTGATTGCGTTCGCAAACAACAGATTGTTGAGGGTAATCTTTCTATAGCAAAGGAACTTGTCAGTAAAGGCACATTCGTTGAAAAACGGAAAGGAACAACCGTTATCAAACAGGGTGACAGCGATAACCACTTATATCTTATCATAACTGGTTCAGTCTGTGTCTTAGCAAACAATCGGGAAATTAGCATACGAGCCGCCAACACCCATTTTGGTGAAATGGCTATTATCGACCATACCACACTTCGTTCAGCTACAATCATAACTAGAGAGAGTTGTACCCTTTTGCGTATTAGCGAATCAGACTTTGCTAGTATTGCGAGTAAGAGGCCAAAGCTATGGAGGAATATGGCAGTCAGCTTATGCGCTAGGTTGATTGAGCGAGATAAGTTTCTTGTCCAGCCTCATAGTGAACCAACTGTTTTCATCGGGTCTTCAGCAGAATCGGTACGGCCAGCAGAAGCTATTCATAAATACTTGTCCAAAAAACCTGTTGTGCCACAACTATGGACAGAGGGTGTCTTCCAAGCATCACAGACCGCAATTGAAGACCTCTATATGGCAGCAAAGGACGCAGACTTTGCTGTCATTGTGCTGTCTCCTGATGATGTTTGCATCTCAAGAGGAAAGAAGAAACGAATGCCTCGTGACAACACTGTATTTGAACTTGGGTTGTTTACAGGGGCTATTGGAAGGGATAGAAGTTTTATCCTCACACCAATAAACATCGACATTAAAATCCCCACGGATCTGCTAGGCGTAACATGTATACAATACAAAAGAGCAGGGAAAGGCACCATTGCTCATCGTCTCCAGCCCGTCTTTAAAAAATTGTGGGGTGTTATTAATGAGCTTGGTCCTAAATAAAAAAGGAATAAAAAATGAAATCGTCAGATGATATTCTAAAGGATGTCAATAGCATCCTCAAAACTAAGTGGGAAACTCGAAAAGGGCAAAAGGTTCCGGAAGCAGAGGATATCCAGCTTGGCAACCATGCAGTCACCTTGGATGGTACGGTTCTTTACGCTGACATGACCGACTCCACAGGACTTGTGAGCGGACACAAAGATTGGTTTGCAGCTGAAGTATATAAATCTTACTTGGGCGCAGCATGTCATATTATTCGCAACAATTCAGGGGTTATTACAGCATTCGATGGGGATCGCGTAATGGCAGTTTTTATTGGCAAATCAAAGAATACGTCTGCCGCAAAAGCAGCTTTACAGATAAGTTATATTACCCGTGAAATCAACTCTAAGATTAAGCAAGCATATCCAAAAACTACCTATCAATTGCAGCACGCAATCGGAATCGATAGCAGTGCTCTGTTTGTAGCCCGCACTGGTATCAGAAATTCTAATGACCTTGTATGGGTTGGACGATCTGCAAACTATGCAGCAAAATTATGTTCGCTGGCTAGTTCTATCTATTCAATTTTTATTACTAAAAGTGTGTTTGACCTCCTGAACGACAGCACAAAGTATGGCGGCAAGCCTCGTGAATGTATGTGGGGCAAAACTCTCTGGAAGGAAAACGGAAAGCCTGTCTATCGGTCAAGTTGGCATTGGGAATTCTGATAGCATAGAAAGTCGGATAGAATGTGCAACTAGTTTGCACGCGGAATCATTTAATAAAAGAGATTGGACGAGTATTTTATGAAAAAAGGACGAAGATACGATGCATTCACCGTTAATTTAGGAGATGATAGTGGATATCCTAAGATGTGCTGCCCGGTGGATAAGTGTTTAGAAATTTATACAACAAAAGGTGTCTACCAAATCCACCCTCCAGAGTCATTAGACCCAAAAGAAGCTAATCCTGATATGCCAGCAATGTCAAAAAAAGTCTCTGATATTGGAACGACTAATT
>SDBV01001068.1_pt1 | contig 40585 bp, 57 predicted proteins | sample 2277081 | NCBI WGS metagenome assembly SDBV01 (sample SAMN10402039, study PRJNA504765) | marine sediment metagenome | isolation source: marine sediment core GS10_PC15, 223 cmbsf | place: Arctic Ocean: Southern Knipovich Ridge | collected 2010
CCGCTGACGGCCAACCGAGTCGAGGTCAGAGCCCTGCTTCTCAACAGTGGTGCGCAGGCTGATTGCGTTGGTGGTGATGGAATACGTCTTGTCGAGGACGGTGAGGCTCTTGTCGTAGTCGCGTAACGTAGCGAGCGTCGCGTCGAGGGCCGACGGTGCAATCGCAAAGGTCGCCGTGAAGCGGACCTGCTTGCTCGTCTGCTCCATCCGAACCTTCGACATTTGGTTCGGCAAGAGCAGGCTGTTATAAGTTACGTCACCGACTGCCATGTTTCCCCTCGCGCCCGACTATACCATCGGTCGCTAGTCGTTACCTGTGTTGCCGGTGCCGAAGAAACCGTTGAGCCGCGCCATCGCTTGCATCCTGCCGCTCGCGCCGCCTTCACCGGTAAGGCCCGCAGCCTGCCCGATGTCCTTGAGGGCGTCGACGCCTTCTTGAATCTTGTCCTTGATGTCATCGAGCGACGGCAAGAGCCCCTTGAGCAGCGCCTCGCCTTGTTCGAGCGCTTGAGCCTTGGCTTCACCGAAGTCGATGCCGCCTTGCCTGCCGATGATTTCGGCCACGGCTTGCTGCCCACCAACAGCACCGGCCGCGCGCCTTGTCTCGATGGCACCGATGCGTTCAAGCAATCCCCCCTCACCGCCGAAGCGTCTGAGGATTTCTTCCTTGGCCCGCGTGGGCGTCGCCTCACCTTCAAGGCCGAGACCGATGGCCTCGAAGAGACTGTTGAATTGGCTGTTTAGTCTGCTCGACGATTGCTCTTGGACTGCCAATTGCGGAGCCACGACGTTCTTGAATATCTGAGACGCGGCCTGCCCGACGAGCGGCACGGCTGCAAGGCCCTCACCGATGATACCGGCCTCACGCTGCGCTGCCGTTTGCGTCGGGTCGAAGGCACCCGCCACGCTCGACGACAGGCTGCGGATTGAATCCCGAAGGCCCTGAAGCGCGACCGTAGTGGCCCCGGCAATGATGCCCGTCTTTGCCGCGTCGCCAGCGGACGCCCCTTGCTGCGCTGCCGCCCCGACTTGGCCGGTAGCTCTGGCGCGACCACCACCGGGGCCGACGCCACCACCGACAGTGCGGTCGCGGGTCAATCGGTCGAGTTGCGCGTCAACCTCTTGCTGATTGACGATTACAACCCTGAGCGGTAGGTCGTCTGCCATAGGTCTAACCCAATGCCACAATCCACTTTATGTCAAAGAACCACAAGCCTTCAACGTCGGTCTCTTCGGGGAATGAGATGTCATCGAGCCTTACCGAGCGCTCGAAGACTCCCCCGGCTTTGTACGGCAGGTTGGCCTCGATGCTCTCGGCGATGTCCTCATAGGTCGCCACGTCCGGCCCTGAAATCTCCGGGTCTCTGACCGCGGCTTCATCGTCTACTTGGTTCGACGCAGCGAGTGAGCCCGACCGGTCGAATATCCACACTCTCGCAACAAGGTCACGCTCGCCAAGCTGCGGCTCTTCCGGGTCTGACCGGCGCTCGGGAAAGTGTAACTTCAGGTGCGGCGTGTCTTTGTGGATGTCCTTATCTGACGGCACGCCAGGCACGGCGGTCTTGAACATCGCCTCGCCGTTGAACTGCAAGGCGAGTAGTTGACTTATCCACTCTGTAATAAGTGACTTTGCCACTGCTCAACCTCGCTTTCCCGAATGTAACGCTTGAAGCGTTGCAGGATTATCCAGTCCTGCGCCTCATTATCAAGCTCGCCCACGATGGCAGCTTCGACGATGCCCCCACCGTTCGCGTCGTCAATGATGAAACGCGCGAGCCTGGCGTCGCGTAGCTCTTCGACTCGCTGGTTGGCAGCCTGCCACCAATCCCGCAGCACAAGCCCGCCTTTACTCTGGCCCCATGCATCCCACTCTTTGACCGAGAGGGGCACACCGGCCTCGATTCGCTCTCTAAAGAGCCGTAGCGAGGTCTGGTAGAGGGTCTGCGCGATGGCGTCAGGGCTGGCGTCGGCGGCCTCATCCTCATCCTCGAAGATGATGCCGGTGAGAAGCATGACCTGCTCGACCACTGACCGGCCCTCTAACGGGTCCGTCTGCGGCCGTAGCGTGCGCCAGAATCGTCGCCAGAGCATTCCGGGGAACTTCATACCTTTCCCCTATGGCAAGACGATTTGGACGGCATTCCCGATGCCTAGCGTGCGGTAGTCTTCCTGCGGCTGGCCGATGAGCGTGTCGTCGGGATAGAGTTGATACTCGACCGCCAAGACGCGGCTGCGTGTGGTGCCGATAATGATGGGCTGCGCTGCCACGAGGACGGCCTTGGCGGCCCATAAGTAAGGGTCTTTCGTCGGGTCGTCGGGCCGGAAAAGCAGGCTGACAGACTCGTCGAGCAGGCTGTCGCCGGGGGCAAGGTTGCCCGGGATTTCGATTCTGAAGTTGCCGGACGCACCGGGCACTTCCTCATTCTGACTCGGGAATCGAGCTTGCAGGGTTTCGGCCTTGAACTCGCGCAAGACGAAGCGCATCCGAATATCCTGCCCGGCAAAGAACGCCACACCGGGGCCCCTGCCGCTCTCTTCGTTGGGCTCCAGAAACGCGAAGTCACTGAAGTCGACCTCAAGGCCGGACTCGGTAAACCCAAGCCGCAACTCGCCCGCCGGGACCGAGTCGTCGAGCGCCTGCGGGTTGATGATAAGCTCACCCCGCGAGTGGAAGATTTTGGTGCGGTCGCGTCCGGTCGTCATGGTCTTTAGTCCTCGTATCCGGCCGTGGCTGCGGCTGCGTGAGGCAGCGCTACGCCAGCGTGCCGGACAACAAAGTCTTGTATCTCGCCGATTGATGCGCCCGACAAGTCTGCCGGGGGTGTCCCTACAAGAAGACCGCCGTTATCGGTCACAGTGATGGCGGCCGTGAGAGCGCCTTCGACCGGCTTGCGCTGTTTGACGGTGAACTCACCGGCAGCGACGTCGTTGGTTGCCTCATAATCGGGTGCGGTCGGCATGGTGTTGATATGGTCGACCACGAGCCCGACCGTCGTTTCAAGATCGGTAGTGAACGGGATGCTTTCCCGCAGTAGCTCGATGCCGTCGATGAGGATGCTGTCGACTGTGTCACCCGCTGCGCCGCCCGAGAGGGTAAATGTACCAGCGCCGACGGTGAGGGTGCGCGCCTGCGTGTGTACGTCATCCCGGCCGGGCCGTGTGGTGCCCGCAATGATGCTGGTGGGCAGACCGCCGACGGTGTCCTGCGTGTCGATGATGAGGTCGTCGATATGCAGCGTGCCGACAATCGCGGTCACGTCAATCTCAAGGATGGGCCGCCCGTCCTCGTCGAAGATTTCGGCCCATGCGGTTTCTGTGTCCGGGTCGATGATGTACTCGTCGAACGGCTGCGCGCCCACGATGACGATGCTGTCGGTGTAAGGCGTCGCCGCGCCGTCCGAACCGAGCGTCATCACGATAGTCGTGTTGCCGGTAGTCTTCGCGCGAAGGCCCATAATGAACGGCACAACATCTGTAAGCGCGATGCCGTTGGCAAGGAAGTCAATCTTGAACGTGCAAACGCCGGTGATTTCGAGCGAGCGATGCGTGCCGCCACGGTTCTCGGCGATGTTGGCGGGGTCAGTTGACGACGCGATATTCGACGGGTTGAGCGTAATCTCTACGCCCGGGATTTTGAACGCTGCGGCTGCGTTGTTTCGGAACGCTTGGTCAAAGCTGGCGTTGTTGAAGAACGGCGACCGGCCGGGGCCGATGCTCTGCAAGGTGCCCTCTTCGACACCGATGCCAGGCCCGTCAAACTCACTGACCTCACTGCGGGCCGAGGGCTTTATCTCGTAGAGTTCCACGCCCAATTGATTCAACGAGGTTGCGAGTAGCTGCGGCCTGAATTCGATGTCGTCAATGGCTGCGTTCTCGTTGACCGAGCCATCGGGCAGCTTGCCGTTGATAAAGAGGCCCTGCGTCCCGGTGTTGCCGCCGTCGTCAACCGCTGCGCCGATGATGGTCTTGCGCGACTTCACTGCCTGAGAAGTGCGCTCAAGATACGCCCCAAGCTCAACGAGCAGGTCCGTCACCGTCGAGGCTTCCGAGCGAATGGTTGTCCCGAACATCTGAAGCACCGCAATCAGCGGGGCCGAGATGTTGAGTGCCAGCGTCGAGTAAGCGTCAGTGATGTTCGAGATTTGCACACCGACGTTGACGTTGTCGTCTTCGGTCTCTTTGGCGAGTTCGTCGTTGCGGGCGCGGACGGGGTCGTAGCCGAGCGACAGCGCGAAGTAAGAATTTTTGATTCCGCGGAAGCTAACTTGTGCTTCAGCTTCAGTATTCGACATCGTTAGTTCCTCGTCAGCGGACGCACACCACCACGGGGCTTGCGTGCTTCCTCGACAATCCTGTCACCTTCGACATCCACAAGCAAGCGCAGGCTTGCATAGGTGTCAGCGGCGGCCTTCGTAAATTGGTCGATCATGTCGCTCGCGGACTCAAACCGGCCGATAAGCTTCCGCGCCATGAAGCGCAGCGTTAGCCATATTTGGACCTCACGCAGTTGCTCCGGGGATGCGAGCACTGCAAGCTCTGACCGGCCACGCGCGTCAATGGGGAACGGGTCGTCGACGGCTCTGCCGTCATCGTCTGTAAACTTCCCGACGGTTGTGTTGAGGTCGCGAATGAGCCACCGGTCGATTTCTCTCTTGGTCTCACGGATGACTTCCTCGAACCGTCCGGCCTTGGCGCGCTCTTTCTCGATGATGGTCCCGAGAAAGTTCTCTTGCCCGCCGGGTGCGAAGTCGATGATGTCAAGCTCGTCGCAGTGCGCGATGATGATGTCGAACGTGCCGACGCCTGCGACGTTGATGGTGCCCGACAGGCCCGAGCCGTTCTCTTCGGTCAGGGTTGCGTTGCCCTCTGAGTCGATGACTGCGGAACTGGCGACTTCCTCGGCGGCGCTGAAGCTGCCGTCGTCGTTGATTGCTTTGTGTAGCTCGATGGTGACGCCGTCAGTGGTGCCCCAAAGGCGGCCCCCGTCGGTGATGTCAAGCAGGCGCGTCCCGGTCGCACCCCAACCGGTCAACACGATCTTCGACACGAGCACGCTGCCGGATAGTTTCCGGTGGCTGTAAGTCTCTTTACCAACAGAGCCGACTGACACTATGCTCTCCGCTTCTTGCGGCCGAGGCGCTCGCGTGTGCGCTTCAATTGCTTCTTGCGTTCCCGTTCGATGATACGCTCGCTCACCGTGGTGTCGACATTTTTGCGGAGAGCGGTTTCAAACTCTTTCGCACGAGTCTTGTTGACAATGAGGATACCGGCCGACGCGGGGGTCTTCTGCTTCTGGTAATATTGGTAATGGTCAACGAAGTCCTTGAGTTTCCGTTCACTGAAGATGATGGTGGCAGAGCCCGCCTTGTCCTTTGTCGGCTTCGTATAGTTGATAGTCCAGAGGACATTTGTATCGAGTGCCTTTTGCAATCGGCCGAGGTAGTGACCGCGTTTTTTGCTGCCGCCATGCGATGCCTTGAACTTGTTCCACCGTGCGGTATTGAATTTGAGCGGGCCTTTGGCCGTGCGCTCTTTGCTGAATTGGTCTGCAATCGTGTCCTGTACGATTTCACGCGCGAGCGCTTTGATGACAGCCTTGGTGATGCCTTGGCCTCTCTCGATGCCAGTGACGCGCAGGCTGCGGAAGGTTTGAACTCGCACTCGAATCATCCGTCACTGCCTCGCTTCTTGACCCTGTCCGAGATGCGCTTGATGTTGGTCTTGTTGTGCTCGATGTCCTTCCGGCAGGCGACCAACCCTTCGCCGACCTTGCGGAACTCTTTGGCCCCGTGGTCGAGTTTCTTCTCGACCTTCGCGAAGCCCTCTCTCATCTCGGTTCGAGTCGCCGCCGACTCTTCCTTTATGGCCGCGATTTCTTTGCCCGTCACGACGCCCTGCAATTCGAGTGCGTGCGTCAGATGACCGACGCTCTCGTGCGCCTCTTTTACTGAACCGGCCAGGTCGTCGACCGACGTGAGTAACCTGTTGAGAAGCCGTCGGGCAAGCCAATAGAAGACCGCCAGCATTCCCGTGCTGCCGCCGCCGATGCCGAACCACTCAAGCAGGCTCGTCGGTTCTGCTGCCTGTAATAGCCACAAGGTTCCGTCCCTCTAAGTTGTGATGAGTTGTGGCCTTATGTCTAAGCGTCCATACTGAAACGTGGTCTTCTGCGTCGATGTATCGTCGAACTGAAGCTCGTAGTAGTACCGGCCGGATGGCAGGCTTGCCGTATCTGCCGGTACAACCGTCAGCGTCGCCAGGCCGTTCGGCGCGTCGTCGATGACAATGCCAGAGGCCGGGCTCGACTTCGTTATCAGCGAGGCCCCGGCGTTCGGACTGTGAGCCATCCCGAAACGCAGCGTACCGCCCGCGAGGGTGATAGCGTCGCCGTCGTCGTCAACAAGTGCAATGGCTACAACGAGCGAGTCGCCCTGCTGCATCGAGAGGCGTAGTTCGTTGATTGCAGGCGTCGCCATTTACTGCCGTTCATGGAAGGAATGCGCGCGGATGGCTACGTCGCTCGATGCACCGGCCGAGGTCATCGTCGCACGAATCCAGAGACCCGGCGCGAGGTTCAACGTCTTTGCGCTGGCCTCGGTGAATGACGCATCGGCACCAAGGTCGAGGACATCGTTGGCCCCCGGCGCACTTGTCCGCGAGCCTTCTATCTCGATGGTCGACGTGTCGAAGTTGCCTTCGAGGCTCAGGGTGACTTTGCCGTTGCCCGGCATCCGTACCCAACCCGTCGACCCATTGGCGTCGAGTGTCCCTATCAGCTTGACAAGTGGGTCGCCCATCGGTCTCTCTCCGAAAGGTTGCGGGACGAGTGTCTAGCTCGCCTTGGCAGCCTCGATTTTCTTGCGCAGCGTCTCGTCTTTGACCGTCTTGCGGAATGAGATGCCGAGCTTTTTGCACTCGGCCTCAAGCGCCTTGCGGTCGCTCTTGGCGTCCTTGCCAGCGTCGTCGTCGCCGGTCTCGCCTGGCGCTTCCTTCTCGGCTTTGGCCGGGGCCTTCGAGCCCTTCTTTGGCGCGTCGAGGGCGTTGCCCTTTTCGTCGCACGCGATGAGCTTGCCCTTCGAGTCGCGGATGATGGCGGGCGTGGCCCTCATCACCTGCTTCGGGTTGCTCTTCTTGAAACAGAAGGCATCCGGGTTTGCGAACGGATTTTCTTTGGACGGCATAGGAAGACCTTTCTTCTGCGCTTTGCGCTAGAGAATCCAAGAAGGGGGGCTCATGCTTGAGCCCCCTGACTTGGCCTCTCTAGGCGCTGCGGTTGGTCTTCACTGCAAGCTGCGAGTCGAGCATCGTGCCGCCGAACAAGGCGTCAACCGCGACGCTGAGTTCCTGCGCGTTGCCCTCGTAGAACATGCGCGCTCGCACCGAGAGCCCGCTGCGCGGGTCGGTGGCTACCGCAATCTGCGCACCCTTGCCGTCGCCGATGGTCGGCAGCGGGGCCATGATGAGGCCGATGGCGTTGCGGTGGAACGCAACATTCTGGATTGACCCGGCGGCTGCGTCCTCTTCGGCCGTGCGTACCTCGAAGGTCACGACCTCGCCGCCCGCGAAGTTCTTGCGCAGGCCGGGGAAGATGGTGAGCGAGCTTTGCGCACCGGCCACGTCGGGGCCAACCTTGACGGTGTAAACCGTCGGGTCGCCCGCGATGGTGAAGCGGTCGACGTTGGCCGCGAAGGTTTCGAGGTTGGTGAGGTTGTCGACGACGAGCGTGGTGGCATTGGCAACATGCGCCCCGTCCACTGCGCCAAGGGAGTCACCACCACCGGCAGTTGCCGCCACCGTCGCGGTCTGCTGTACCAAGCTCAGGTTGGCGTTTTGGCTCGGGAAGATGTTGAAGCCGAAGCGACGCCCGAGGGTGCCGTTGATGAGGGCTTGGTCGTTGCCTGCCCCCACGATGCGGGCCTCGTGGAAGATGCCCGCGTCGAGCAGCGTGGCCTCAAGCTCTTCGTCGACCATGTAGTGAATGTTCTCGATGTCCGAGAGGGGCACTTGGTTCGTGCGCATCCGCTTCTTGACGAGGGTGAAGAACTGCGACACGGTCGAGCCTGCGCCCGACACGTCGACGAGGCTGCCGACGTTGTCCTGTATAAGCTCGTAGAGGAAGGTGTCGACCGCGTCGGCGATGGCATTGGCTGCCGGGCCGATATGGTCCTCGATGATTTTCTCGCTCGTCTTGACGAGGTCTTGGTCATCGAGCGTGAACTTGACCTCTTTGTGCTGGTCAAGGGTGATGGTCTCGTTGAGGCCGATGACATCCTGCGCCGTGGTGCCGACGCCCTTGGCGAAGTCCTCGGCGGTGAAGGTGCTCGGGCGCTTGATTTGGATGACATCGCCTCTGCCGAATGAATTGCGCTCAAGCTCAAAACCGCGATGCACGCGCTGCGCCATGCCGAGTTGATTGCTCAACCAGATAAGGGTTTCCTGCGCGAAGAAGACGGGGTTGTAATTGCCGAGGACGTTGGCCATGATTTTCTCTCCGAAGGATTTACGTTCACAAATGCAAGCAGGGCTTGTCGGCGTCTTCCATCCGGCAAGCCCCTAGCTTTGCGGTCGACTCCCCCGGGGAGTCAAGATTGTCCGAACCGAGCGGGAAGACTTTACTCGTCAAGAATCTGAAGAGGCTTCCCTGCTTTCACCGCGCGGTCTTTTGCCGCCCGGTACTTCACAACATCATTAGCATCGGTTTTGCTGATTGTAAAGTCGCCTTCTACGATTTCTCCAGAGCCGCCGAGCGCGCCACCGCCGCCACTGCCCGGAAAGTAAAACGGCTTGGTCGTCTTGAGGTCATCGACGAATTTGCTCACCGTCAGCATCTCCCCCTCGAACTTCAAGATTTCACCGTCCGCGCCACGGGCGACCGGCTTGAGGTCGTCGTCGAGTTTGAACGTGTCCCGGCCGCTGCGGATGATGTCGTCGATTGCTTCGGGCCGTGCGCCCGCCTTGATGGCCTCGGCCTGCAAACCTGAGTCGATGGTCAGTGAAGCGACCTTCTCGTTTGACTTCGCGAGTAGCGCCTTGAGGTCGGTGTGCGCGGTCTCTTGCTCTTTGCGTTGCCTCTCAAAGTTGTCGGTGGTGGCCTTGAGCCTGCGGTCGATAAGCTCGTCGATCTTGCCTTCCTTGAGAAGCTCTTTCTCGTGGGCGTCTCTGGCCTGCGCTTGCAGCGCCTTCAAGTCGGCGATGCCCTGCTCATCCATATCCGCAAACGGCGCGAGCTTTTCCTTGAGCGTCTTGACTTCGCCAAGCAGTTCGTCGCGCTTCGTGCGCAGGCCCGCCTCGCTCGCGGCCGTTAGCTTTTCGACTTCGGCCTTGATGAGTTCCTTGGCTTCGGTGCTGTTGAGGTCGAGCGTCGCGGCGGGCGGACCACCACCACCGGGCGGCGGGTCATCCTCAGCCATACAAGGCATTATCCACTTCGGCCCCCAAGGCTCGAATAGATGTTTGAGCATCGTGTCACTCCCCTATGTTGCGCCCACTGGCGCGAAGTAAAAAATGAACCGCACCCCGTAACGGTTGAAGCTGCGGTAGGTTTTGCTCTCTGCGCAGAAGTGGCGCTTGGGCCCTCTGACGTTGAAGCTCGCGGTGACGCCGAGGTCGGTGACTGCGCCCCGGCTGTTGGGCGGCATGACGAAGCGGACCTTGCGGCCTGGCCTCGTCAGCGTGCGAGCGAGCCCGGTGAGCAGCGGCACGAATCTCTCGATGGTCCGCGCCGGTAGCTCATCGGTGACAACATTGATGGCAAGCTCAACGTCGAGCAGGTTCTCAAGGCCGACCTCTTCGGCGCTCTCGACGGTGGTGTAATCCGGCGCGGCGAGCCCTGCTTGCTCAAGGTTATCGCGCAGGCGCACGCAGCACCTTCTAGCAACCTCGACAACAAAGCCATGCGTTCCCATGTTTGGATTCTACCGAGAAGGGCGGACACTACCGGCCCTTTTTCTTGCCGCCTTTTTTGCCTTTGGGGTTGTGCATCGACCCCTTGCCCTTCTTTTTGCCTGAGTGCTGAGGCATTAGCTTTTCTCCAGCGGGTGAGTGTGGCCCTCGGCCTCGGCGACCGTGCCGCCTGTGACCGTGTGCGTGTGGTCGTTGACACCGCCCGGCGTTGAGGTTCCGTTGCCGTCGTCGTCAAGCGTGACTTCGTGCGTGTGGTCGTTGACTTCGGTGAGTGTAAACTTTCCGGCCTTCGACTCGCCACCGTCGTCGTCACCGTTCTCGCGCTTCTCGAACTCGGCCTCGGCCTCGGCTCTATCACCGCTGCTAAAGACAGGCTGCTCGGTCTCTTTGTCCATGACGACGAACATGCCCTCGGACTCTTGCAGGGACATCTTCGCGCCGTCCTTGAGCATACCGGGACCGGCCGCACCTTCGCCGCCCTCGCCCTCTTCCGCCTTCGGGTCGAACTCTTCGGCAACCCTGAACATCTCTTCGACCTGCTCGTTGGGAATGCTCGGGAAGGCATTGAGCGCCGCAATCTCTGCGGCCTTAGCAGGCATCTCGCCAGCGGACACCGCGACCACAAGAGCCTGCAACGCGGCGACCTGCGCGCCGTTCATTGCTTCCTCGGCCGGGTTGTCGCCAGTGCCGCCGCCCTCTTCGCCCTTGGCCTTCTCTGCCTCTTCGGCAATCTTGTCGAGTTCGTCTTGGGCGGTCTGCAACGGGTCCGCAATCTCGCCTTCCTGAAGGTTGCGGTGCAAGGTCTCGTAGCTGATAACGCCGTCCTGCCAGGCTCCCACAAGCGCAGTGAGTTCCGCCGGGTCGAGTTTTGTCTCGATGAAGTCAGTGTTGGTCTTGATGCTGATTTCTTCGATGACGCTGTCTTGCTCGCCAGCGAAGAACGCGGCCCACTGGTAAGCGCGGGTGAGTCCAAGGCCGAGGGCTTGGGACGTGTTCACCAAGACAGACGCCCCCTCTTGGTTCTTCATCTTGACGGCTTCCGCCGTTTCGGCCGGGCCGCCCGCAACGATTAGCTGCGCACCAATCGCGCGCATCTGCTCTTTCTTGTCTTCCATCGCCTCGCGGATGGCGTCGATGCCGGTGCCGGAAAACTCCAGCATCCCAAGCTCGACATCGGAAGCGGGCGCGGCGATATGCCAGAGACCGCCCGAGCCGATCTTAGAGGGGATGTCTTTGTCTTCAAGTTCGCCGATGATGTAGGGCGTGGGGCAGGCGGTCAAAAAGAGTGAGTGCTCGTAGTCTGCCGAGTTTCTGAAGTGCGCCAAGTTCATCCGGCAGAGGTCAGTGATGGGCGGCTTGCGCACAATGAAGCTCAGGTCGTAAGACGTGAGCCCAACGAACGGGATAAAGTCGAGGGTGTTGCCTCGGACCTTTGGGGTAAACACTGCTTTCGGGTCGCCGATGTTGGTGATGGGCGTGGTGGCGTCGGTGCCGTCCGCATTCGGTGAGCCGTCCGCCTCGATGTCGGTGAGCTTGAACTCCCAAATGCGTTGCGTGTAGACGCCGTCTTCAAGCAGCAATTCACGGAAGCGCTCATAGATGATGCTGCCCCGGGTGACGACAGCTTCGCGCAGCATGACCCGACTGACGACCTCTTCGTCTTTGACGAGCGTGGTGCGCCAGTTGGTTATGTCCTCTGTGTGGTAGGTCGCGAAGTACGGTGAAGCGTCAGCGTTTTCACCTTGGGGCATATCGACCAAGATGCCGTAACGGCCCGTGGTGAGCAGTTCAATCGCTGCCCGCATGGCGAGCGTCGTGAGGCTGTTACCGTCGGCCGTGGCCCTCTTGATTTTGCGCTCGATGCTGTCAGGGATGTTCTGCGGGATAGGCGGCACGCGCATGATGGTGCCGGTCAGGCCCAAGACCGTCCGCTCGGTGACGCCATAGAAAACAGCGCGCAAGAGGTAGGCGTTGTATTGGTCGTCGGTCATGCCGCCAGGCATCGGCAGGTGTATCGTCTTGCGGAGCTTGACCGAGTCTTCGCCCTCGTAGCAGTCGCGCGCATCCTGCCACTGCTTGAGCCGAGTGGTGAAGAGGGGGTGCCTGACGAACGTGTTGATCGTTGTGCCGTCGACGCTGTCGGCCATTAGTAAAAGCCCTCTAGCTTGTGGACGCCGCCCCCGGCGGGCCTCTCAACGAAGGTCAGAGCCAAAGCGTCAGCATGATCGGGCGACTTGATGCCTCGCCGTTTCAGTTCGTCTTTGGACTCCATCCGAATCTTCCCGGTCTCGGTGAAGAACCAACGCACCGACGATAGCTCGCGCATGAGGTCTTGACAATCCGGTAAAGAGATAAGCTCGTCAACGGGGTGCCGCTCGCCCCCTTCAACACCCCGCAGATGGTTGACGTGCTCGAAGGTCTTGCGGAACCGCTCACGCATCACGAACCACAACTCGGCCTTGAGGTTCTTGAACTTCTCGTCGCTGCGCTTCCCGTCCGGCCAGCGCCGCTTGCTCGGCTTGTTGCCGACGTTGATGCCGCGGCTGCTTACCCCCTGGCGGCGCTTGAGTGTCGAAGCCACGCCCGCCCCCACGCCAATCACGTCGAAGTTGAGCACCTTCAGGCGGTGCTTCTTGTAGAGGTTGGCGGCTTTGTGCGCGGTGGCGGTGGTGTCGCCGTCTGACCATGCCTCAATGTTGTCGACGTAGGGGCCGTGTCGAGTAAGGAAGACCGTCTTGTCAGCGCCGCCCCCACCAATGTCGAGACCGGCCACACCGTACCGGCTGGCCTCAATGGCTGCCATCTCAGGTTCAAGCGCAGACCTTACCCACCGGCCGGGGATGCAGACGTTTTCAACAGCGGCCTCATAGTCGCGGTCGAGTTCCTTGGCGATGGTGACGGGGTCGCGCTTCCGGCACTCGGCGTCATACCACTCTTGAGACTTGAGCGGGTTGTCGCGCCAGTCGAAGACGAAGACATCATACTCGCCCGAATGGCGGATGCGGTAGAAGGCGTTGCCCACGCCGTTGACGCTCGACAGGTAGAGCTTGCAGTCGGAGTTATCCTCAAGGGCCGAGAGCACTGCCTCGGCGCGAGGGACGTGCGCGAACTCATCGACGAAGTACATGGTGTTGTGGGTTAGGACGCAACCGTCGGTGGCGTACAGCCTATCAGGCGCACCGACCTCGATGCACTGCACCGGCTTCTTTCCGACGGGGTAGATGCCGACAACCGACCGGCGAGGTTGGTATCTTGTGCGAGGCTTGAACAAGTCCGCTTTGCGTTTCAGCCTGTAGGGGTTGATGCCATTCGGCAAAGCTATGGTGACGTGATAGGACATCGAGCACTCGCGGATGTTCCCGTCGGGGAATCTCCGCCGCTGGCCCGGTCGCGTTGTTATTGTGGCTGTGCCGCCCAACGACTGCGCCAGATATTGAACGTCGGTCGCCAACCGCTGCGAGACAGAGCAGTAGCCCACTTTGCTTCCAGCGGCCTTGCTCTTGCGACGCCCAACCCATCCGTCCGTGTCCAAGAGACCCCGCAGCACTTCAAGCCGCGCGTCCGGGTCAGCGAACTTGTAGGCGTCGGGGATGAACTTGGTGTGGGATGTCGTGCCCACGAGTCCCAACGCCATTAGGCCAGCCTTCAGGGGGCTTCTATGTCCTCGCCCACGAGCGCCACGCTCATCGACAAGCCTGTACTCTATGCCCGAATATTTGACAGCGATGCAGTACTCAGGCAGCCGCTCGCGCACCAAGTCGACAAGCTCGGTATCGACACTTGTGAAGCATGGGGGCCGCTTTAGCGTCTGACTCAACGAGCCATCACCAAGTAGAGCGCCGACCAAGTAAGGGTCTAGTGGAAGGTCAGACGGCGCGAACCGAACGGGGGCCACGAGCGGGATTTGATATTCCCATTCTACTTGACCGTCGCCCCGGGGTTTGCGAAGCCTGTCCATCATCTCACTCAAGGGGATGATTTTCGATGATGGTGCCCGCCGCTTGCGCGCTTGCCTTTTGTTGGCCTTGCGGATTGCTGACGTTGTGACTTCCCATAGATGGTCGGCAGTGCATTCGGTTGATGAGCCGTCACTGAATTCGACGCGGTAGACCTCGCGCCAGCCCAACGGATAGACGCCGAGCACTTCCGTCGGGCCGCCATCACCGCCGACAACCTTGTCACCGACCTTTAGCCCCCTCATCGTTGTCCAACCGTTCGGCGTCAGGATTTTCGCGTCCAATGGCTGCGGACTCCGGCCGCCTCGGCCGATGTTGTCACCGGCCTCGCCAGTGATGGCCGCGCCGGTCTCGGGATTCTGGAGCCGCATAAATGCATCGTGGTCGTTGGCCTTGAATCCCTTGGGCAAAAAGAACTTCGGCAAGCGCCGGTAGAAGAGCCGCAGCTTCTCGAAGATGCTGTCGGGGTTGCCAAGATGGTCGACGAGCATTTCTTTACGGCTTCCGAAGGACAAGCTCACCGGCCCTTTGAATCGGTAGGCCCACCACGCAAACGCAACGCAGAGCCAAGTGACGCCCATATCCCGGGACTTCTCACAGAGGCCGTCGGTCTGCCCTTCAAGGTGCTGAAGCAGCCACTCAATGAATTTGATTTGACGGTCGAAGAGAATGAACGGGATGAACTTGGTGCCCTCTCTGCGAGGGTCGTAGGTGAATCCCCAATCGCGAATGAAGGCGATGGGGTCTTCGCTGTAAATCTTCAGGTGCGCCGCCAGGATGTCGGGACTGCCGCGCATGGCCTTGAGTCGGCGCGTGCGCTCTTGAAGGATTGGCACGTAATCCGGGGCCTGCCAATCAAAGGTCTTGAGGGCGGTGCTCATTGAGGTCATGGATTACCATAGCGGGGAATTCGTTGGGACTCGTGACGTAGGCTTCACCGCCGCACTGCCAGCAATTCGGGTTGACCGTGCCGAGGACGCATTCGGTACAGGCCCACTTGAAGGTAGGCTCGCACCAACAGCGGCGGCTTACGTCGTGGCAAAGACAGGGCAAGATATGCATATCGCCGTTCTCTGCCCACGTCGCGAACTTTGGCGGGCCGGGGTGTCTTGTCTCCGGCTCACTCATGCCAGGCGTCTCAGGTAAGCGGGCACGGGGTCAGGCTTCGCCCCGCAGTTCTTACAGGCGTGCGTGGGCATCCGCAGCACACCGCACCGTGGGCAGAGCTTGGCCGACTTGAAGTAAAGCTCGGCCGCTTCCGGGTTTATCCCGTGCGCGCGGATGTTTGCTTTTGCGGCTTCGAGTTCTTCGTCGGCGCGCATCTCTACCCTCGGCCCCACCGTAGCAGCTTGGCACCAAGTTCGGCAGCCTGCTCTTTGGTGATGTCGAAAGTGCTGCGGCCCTTCGTGAACTGAATACGGCCGCTACTGAACCGCTCAAACTCGATGGTCGGCGGCTCGTACAAGTAGTTGGCGAGGCCCTTGATCTTGACGCTCTCGTAGTTGCTCACGGCTCCCCCTCTATGCGGTCACGATACCAACAGGAAGCCAAAAGCGACAGCGATGCCGATGACCACCATGACGCAACCGAGGCCGACGGCACTGGATAGCATTTGGTCGCGCCGGTCGGTGCGGCCTTTGGATTCGGCGAGCAGTTCCTCAAGGCTCTTTTTTCTCATGCGACCATCCCGTCAACGAGCGCGATGCGCTTGCCAAGCCAAACCATACAGGGCACGGCCATCGAGTTCCCAAGGGCTTTGTATCTTGGGCCGTCGGGGCATTTCTTGCCGTAGGGGATCAGGGTGTAGTCGTCCTCGAATCCCTGAAGGCGTTCGCACTCTCGCGGCGTCAGGCGGCGGACAGCCATTTTGGTCGCCAGATATGGATTGCTGCTTCCGCCTCCACCGCCACCAGCAGAAACCCGCAATGCCGGACTGATACCATCAAGATTAGCTTCCGGCATTGCCCCGCCTTCACGGCCTCGCAGATTGAATGCTACCGGTATCAGGCAGGCTTCTTTTGCGTGCCCGGAACGGGCGCTGTGGGATGCGTCAGTTCCGCCGCCGGATAACAGCGGTGGGGCAACGGTCGGGATTAGCGCAGCGCCGTCGCCGTCGCCGTCGCTACTTGGCCCCTTGTGGTCACGCGACTTCAGGGCGGGGCTTACCACCGGCACCAACGGCGTGCCCCGCCCCGTGCCGTCCTCGCTGGCGTCGAAGCCGTCAGCCTTGAGTGTGTGCGCGACAACGTTATCTTGCCCCCGTGTGTCGCCTACCCGGCTTGTTCCTGCGCCCCCGCCTCTAATGCAGCTCGCAACGCTTCCGGCAGCACCTTCCCCCGGTTCGCGGCTCGGCGGAGGATGCCCCGACATGCTTTCGCGCTCAAAAAGTACCGCTGCGGCAGGTCGCCAGTCTCCAAAATATCCGACAACAAACACACGGCGGCGTCTCTGGGCCACTCCGAAGTATTGAGCGTCCAGAACGCGGTAGGCGAACCCATACCCGCGTTCCGCCAGCCCCCCAAGGATGGCGCCGAAATCTGCCCCTCCGTTGCTGGACAGGGCGCCGGGCACGTTCTCCCAAAGAACCCAGCGCGGGCGATGCTTTCGAGCAAGGTCAAGAAATCGCCACGCCAATTGAGAACGCGGGTCATCCATTCCGCCTCTTTTTCCCGCGACGCTGAAGCCCTGGCAGGGGGTTCCCCCGACGAGAACATTGAACTCTGGGACATCCCAATCCTCACTTTTTGTCAGATCGCCGAAGTTCGGCACGTCGGGCCAGCGGTGCGCCAAGACAGCGCAGGGGAACTTCTCGATTTCGCTGACCCCTACACAGTGCCAACCCAACGGCTGCCATGCAACCGATGCGGCCTCAATGCCTGAGCAGACTGACAGGTAGTTCACGGCTCCCCCTGCGCCGGACCTTATCGCACGGTGCGGATGGCGTCAAGATTCCTTTGCCGGTTCGTAAAGGTGATCGAACTGCTCGTCGCTCATCACGTCAAGGGCACCGTACATATCACAGACAATCCAGTCACCGAAGCCGACCCGCTTCTCGTAACCGCTGACCTCAAGAAACACACTCGCCGCGCCGCCCCTCTTCAGTTGCTCAAGCTCTTCGGCCTCGGTCAACCATTTCGGCCAAGTGCTGCGGTCGCGTCTGGCCTTCGCGGTTAGTTGGAAGGCGTCGACGAAGTAGGTGCGGGATTGATACTTCACTGTTGCCCCGGCAGCAATCCAGCCTCGGCGAGAAATCCCTCGCTGACGCCCTCTTCATCGAGCCAACCGCTGTCCTCTTTGTTGGCGAGTTCCCAACAAACCTCATGGAAGCGGCAGAGAAGAGGCGGTCGTCGAAGATGCCGGTGTATTTGAAGTGCTTTTCACCCTTCGGGATTTCTTTGCCGCAGCCAAGGCATTGATGCACCTTGCGCGCGACTGGCACGGTCGTCGATATTTCGGTCGCGCTCACGCCGCCCCCTCGATGACCTTGAACTCGGGCACCCATACCCACGGGTTAGCCTTCCACGGGTTGCCCTTCTTGGCGTTGGGGTTGTTCCAAACGTCATAAAACCCCTCTCGGTGCGAGTAGTGCCCCGGGATGAGATTGTCCATTGTCTCAGGGTCAATCCATATTGCGAGCGCACCCTCGGCTCTGGCGTCCTTTTCAGAGATGTCTTCCAGGCGCTCGACTCGGACGCTGACGAGTTCGACGACAGTGCGAGCGGCCCACCGGGGCATTGAGATTGAAGGCCGCCACGGGTTTTTGTCCGGGTCGATAAAGGTGCGCCGCTCTTCAACCGGCTCGCACCCGTCATTGATAACGTGTTCCTCATTCAGCACTTCGATTTCAGTGGTGAGCGTCGGGTTGATGTACTTCTCAACTACGTCGAAGAACTCGTCAGGCTCGAACGTGATGCACCGGCCGTTGTCGCGTGAGTCGTTGGCGTCTGCCCGATACTCAATATGCATCGAAGCGGCCGACTCATCGCCGCAGGCGTAGGGCTTCCATGCCTCTCGCAGCCATAGGCGATCGCCTAGCTCACCAAAGGGGTGCCGCAAGATTCGAGTGTCATCGCGCGAAGTGACAGGGCCGACTACAAAGCCGAAACCCTGACCACCGATGCAGCCCCATCCGAAGACAGCCTCGTCGGTTTCCAGTTTCGCGACCTGCCGCCGCTGCGTCTTCCGCCCCTCGCGGATGGCGTTGGCTTCCCAATCGCTGACGATGAGGCCGCGCTCTTTGGTCTTGGTGGTCATGCCCTCACCTCAGTCCGGCGGCGCTCGATGATTTCGCGCAGCCTGGCAACAGAGTCGGCTTGTGTGCTCTCGTGGTAGTGATGCACAAGCCGGTCATGGATAGAGACAAGGTGCTCGCAGTCGAGCATTTCCTGATTGAACCGCTCGGGGCCGTCCTCGACGTGCAACTTGAGGTCGCGCAGTGCGTCGTGTAGCAGCGACTTGAATGCCTCAGTGCGAAGGTCTCGGTGCAAGCCGCCGTCATAGCTCATGGTGTCGAGCGTGAGGGCAATCTCGGCGTCTTTGTTGAGGCCCCGGGGCGCGAGTATCGTGAGGCGCACGACCGGCCGCGAGCCGAAGCGTTCGCTGAATAGTTCCTCGGCTGCATAGATGCGATTGCGAACTTTTTGCAGGTCTCGGCGCTGCTTGTCGCACCAATCGGTGAGCCACTTTTCCCACGCCTCAAGCACGGTGCGCCCCCAATCTCGCGATATGGGCAGCGGCCCGCGCCTCGATACCTCTGGCAAAACCACGTAAGGCCGCGAGCCCGCCCTCGGTCTCTATCTCTGCAATGGCCCGCCGGTACTCTTCGACGGCGTCGAGCAAGAGGTAAATGTCGGCGTGGGTAAAGTCGCCCGCTTCTATCCGCCCACGCAGTTGCATGAGCTTGTCCGGTGCCTGCTGCCGCAGGATGTCGAAGCCCTTGTTGGTGACGTGGTAGCAGGTGTCGGGGAATCCTTCGCAGGGCGGGCGACTGACTGCGAGGCCGATGGCTTCGAGTTGCTCCCATATCATTTTGTTCTTGCTGCCCTGCGAGGCTGCGAAGTAGTTGCGCCACGGCGGCGGCTTCCCCGATCTAAGCAGGTACTCATGCCCGCCGACGGCGTGTAACATAAGCTCGCGTTGTGTCTTGGTGAGTGTCACCGGTTCCCCCTTCGGTTGTGCTTCTACAAACTCACGGCCTCGGTGGCAAGAGTTTCACACCGCCTTTTTGTCGGCGCACTTTATCCCACCACTTCAGCGCTGCCGCGGTCGTCATCTCGACGTGACCCCCTGGCGGGTCAGTGTTGGTCCTTCGCTCAAAGTCGCTCGGGTTGCGGGCGAGCGGGCAACGGTAAACCTTGGCCCTGACCGGTGGCCGGTAGACAACTAAGTGCTCGTCGTCGCCAACCCACACAACACCCGACGCAGATTTGAAGGCCCGTATCTTTCCGCGCGGCTCATACTTGCGCTGCTCTTCATCGCTCATGCCCGCACCGCCTCGGCGTAGAGCTTCGACGCATCCTGCTCGGTCATCTTGGCCATCCGCTTCTCTGCGTCGGCCAGGTCGATGACCTCGTCACCTGTTGAGGTGTCAATGTCCTCGGCGCTCTTCCCGTACTTGGCCGGGTGAAGTTTGCCAGCCATCCACTTCATCGTATCGACCATGAGCCGCGCCTGCGCGGTTTTGGCGTGCAAGTATGGCCCGGCGGCTTCGAGCCTGCCAATGACGGCATAGTCGTTTTCAGTCAATTCGAGCGCGCTGGCGGCGACCTCTTTACATGCCCACGCCAATCGGTCAGCCTGAACTTTGCGTGCATGAGCGTACCGCTGCCGAAAGTCGTCGTACTTGATGAGCCACCGATAAATCGCACGGTTCGATATGTTGACTTGGGGGTCGCGTGCGACCTCGCTGAGTCCCTTGGGCCTATCCCCATCTGCCATGAGTGAGCAGATGAGTTCGCCTAGCTCGGGTGTGTACTTGGTGGGGCGGCCCATCTTGGGCTTGACGGGTCGGGCGGGCTTTGACTTCGGCTTGCGCTTCGCCCTCGGCTTGCGTGCCTTGGTGGGTTTCTTCTTTCCGCCCCTGGCGGGTTTCTTACGTGGTGCCATCGGCTCCCCTAGAGCTTCAGCTTTGCGCCCTTGGCGCAGTGTTACGGTGCTGCGAAGATGACTTTAGCATTCTGGCAGGCTGCTAACCAGTCAGTCATAGCGTGGATGAACACGTCGTCACCGAGGTCGCCATCCCATACGCTGCGGAAAGTGATGTAGCCCCTTTCGGTATCGACGCCAACAACGTGCCGAGTGCTAGCGCTGACGCGGACAACATCGCCTTCCTTCGGGTCAGTGCGAGGGTCGCGCTGGGCGTATACGTCGACCTCGTCGATGAAGCCCCCTGAGTCGCTGACTTTGCGAATTGGCCGGTCGATGTCGGGCCGCACGATGGCCGGGTCGGGGCCATATCCAGACCGCTCTTCCCATTTGTACCCACAACCGGGGCACGAGAATTCGATGGCGCGGCCGTCCTCGGTGTAGCAATGGCCGATTAGCGTGCTTTTGCAACTGCGGCACTGCCGGTGCATGTTAGTTGTGGGCAGCTCGGGCTTCGATACCGTGGTCGGTCAGGGCCCGCTCAAGGTAGTCAACACGCACCCCGAGAGTGCCTAGCTTGTCGCCTACGAGGCTTGCGTCACCCCGGGCGACTGCGATGTCCTTCATGGTGGCCGGGGCGCTCAGGGGGTCAGGCTTTGAGCCTGCGTAGGGTGCGGGGGCGTCGGGCACAGTGGTGGCGTCGGGCTCATAGGCGATATGGTCCGTGCGCTTTAGTTCGCTTTCTTCTAGGGCTACAAGGGGCCCGCCGTCCTGAAACCGGACAAGATACCTGCCGTCGAAAGTATACTTCTCAACCACTCCGGGGCCGCGCTCACTGACGGCCGCGTCGGTGACGATGCTGCCGACTTTTAGAAGGTGAACGCGCTCAATGCAATCGGGCGGCCTGCTCGTGAGTTGTCCCGCCATAGTTGGAAACCGGACGCGGTACTCCCCGTCGCTGGCCTGCGGCTCGATGACGATACCAACGCCACGCTGCATTATGGTCAGGTCTCGGACCCAATCGCCGACCTCGTACTCACGTTTGACCGGCGTGAGCATGGGCTCGGATGCTGGCGGTTCTCCGATTTTGAGCACGATGTCTTGATTGGCCCCCGTGGCCGTGTCCGCTGCGTTGATTTGGTTGACGTTCATGCTGACCTCTAGCTCGATGGTCTCACCGCTGACGGTCTTGGTGCGGCGCGCGAAGACCTTCCTGAAGAGCCACGAGGGCGGCCACACGACGCCGTAGTAAAAGCCGTACAACGCCCCCGCTATCCAGAGCATCGGGGCAAGTGGGGCGAAGAGCAGGCCGAGGATGCCGTCGCCTACCAACCGAGGCATAGCGCCCTTGTAGCCATGCGGCGACAGCCTGTTTGCGACGATGCTGCCCGTAAACCAGCACGCCAGGAAGTAGGCGGTGATTGCGGCGTTACCGGCCCAATGGGGCAGGCTCTCGAATTGGCTGACTAGGTCTTCCATCGGTTCCCCCTCTTTTTGAAGCTGCCGGGACCGGACGCTGGCGGGCGTCCTTGTGCCACGCGGTAAGTGACCATGCGTTACCCCCTACGAGGATAAAAGGCCCCGGCGGCCTCGCTCAAAGTCTACTCGTCGCCGCCGTCAATGTCCATTTCGGCGCGGCCGAGGTCTTCGCTTTGCTGCTTTGCCTCGGCGCGGTCCATCCGCTCAAGCTCGGCAACGCCAAGGGCGAGCGCGCGGATGATGTCGCGCCTGCGGCTCTTGGGCTTCCACCACTCACCGGCCCACGGCCAGAAATGATCTATGGCGCGCATCTGCTCGACGGTGGTGGGGTTGCCGCCCTTGATGAGATAGCAGACCGCAGCGTTGAGCAGTTCACCGCCAGCGTGTTCGCTGTCGTCGTGGTCAGGGCCGAAGCCTTCCTCGGCGCTCTGGCGGAACCGCTCTTGGTGGACCTTAACGAGAATCATATGCGTCGCGCTCGGCTTTTCGATGTCGCTGTCGTCGGTCATCGGTTCCCCTCGTGAAAGTTGGTGAGCCCCGGGGCGTTACTCGATGGGTTGCCCCGGGGCTTGGTCCTCTGCCGGAGAGCAGAAGGCTTTTTAGCATACGTGCGGTGCGGACATTACGCACCGTTATTTTTTCTTCCTCTTTGCGGCCATGAGTTTCTCGTTGAAGAACCCCCAATCGCAGACCGCGCGAATCTTCCCGCCTGCGTTGAACTCGTCGGAGTAGGTCGTGTGCGCCTCGAACATCCCCTCAAGGGCTTCGAGCAGTTCCGGCGCGGCGGCGGCCAGCTTGGCGTTTGCGGCTTTCTGCTCGAAACTCGGAATCGCCATGATGTCGTCGACATCGAACTGCGCGATAATCTCGGGGTCTTTCGGGTCGCCGCATTGGACGGTGAGGCCGTCGCCGCTGTCTTGAAACCACGGGCGCGGTGTGTGCTTCGTCTTGGTCTCTGTTGGCATTGTCTTCTCTCCGGTTTCTACGTCGGCCCCATTGAAGGCGCGGAAGGACGGGGCCTTGTGGGGCCCCGTGGCTTCCGGGTCTTCTACAGCGTGACGGCCCCTTCAGGGCAGCCCCCGTCGGTACGGTAAATCGCGACCCACGCGGACCCTGATAGGCCGGTCCCTTGGCCGTCTATCTTGGCACCGGCCGGGGCCATCTCGGGCTTCTCGCAGAGCCCGGCGGCTTTCTGCTTGCGGCTGCGGGGGCCGGTCGGGAAGAACTCACCGGTGAACTTGTCGTCTTCCCCGACGATGGCCCAACACGGGCCGAATCTGCCCCGGATGATCTTGGCGCGCACGCGCTCGCCGGTCGCGATTTTGCAGAGGCCCAGGAACTCGTCGACGCCACCGTTGTCGACAAGGTCGGCTTGCGTGCGATAAAGGCGCGCGGTGAGGTCGTTGGCCCACTGCGAGAGGAAGCCATCGGTGTCGCACCGCTGGAAGCTTTCCTCGCTGCGCTCGGCGCACTCTGCCGCCTTGGCGCGCAGTTCTTCGGCTGTTGCAGTCATGGTTAGGTCTCCGGTTTGCGCCTCGGCCCATCCCTCGGCACACCTATATTATACACCGTGCGGAACTATCCTCAAGGGAAACCCGGGAACTTCTCGGATATTTTTGCACGGTGAGCTTTACTCTTTTTAGCTTTCCGGCGCATGAGCTTGATGCGCGGGGTGTCCTCAGTCCTCGTTTTTTCTAGATGACATTTGAGACAGACAGCGCGGCAGTTCTCAAGGCTGTCCTGACCGCCGAGAGCGCGCGGTATTTCGTGCTCGACGTGCCATAAGGTTCGATACCCCAATCCGAGCCCGGCGTCCCATAGGCACGCAGCTATGGCTTCTGAGCGGGTCTTTTGGGGGAAGCTGACGAGCATGGCCTCGATGGCCTTCTCGGTATCGAGGCCGCAGAGGGCGCAGACGCCCCCGTCCCGGTTGAAGATGCGCTCGCGCAGGGTCACTAGCAGTGGTCCTCAATAGCCCGCAGCATCATCTTGCAGATGGCCCGGGCCCCGACGCACTCGATGGGCTCGCCCTCGCGCTTGTAACAACATGCCATCGCGAGGCAGCCGTCAGTGGTCACGAGCCGGGCCTCGGCGCAGTTGTTTTCATCTTCCCATTCGAGCACGAGCCTCGGTTCAATCAGCGGCCCGACTTCCCTGAGTTCTTGGATGAAGCCATCCCACAACGGCATGGCCGCGCCGAGGCTGCATTCGTAACGTGGGCACTTGTCGAATGTCCGCTTCTCGCCCGTGATTGCCTTGTGCAAAGTGACCCTGAGTTTCTCGTCTTCGTTCATTCCTTCCCCTTCATGTTGATAATGCTGGCCACGAGCTTCCCGAGGCTCCGGTCGACGAGCAACGCGGCCCCGTCATTGAATCGGAAAATGCCGCAGCCTCGCGAGGTTTCCATAAGGCGGACTTGCACCGGCAGGCTAATGCGCCAGCCCATCCCCTCGGGCTTGATGGTCGCGCGTTGGATGGCGAGCAGCTTGCGCGCCCCCGGTGCGATACCATCGACGAAGACACCGTCAGCCGTTGACGCATGAGTCATTGAGGTGTCGCGATGGTTGTAGTGGCGACCTCGGGGCCTGTGTCCTTTGCGAGGCGGTAGTCCGCGCGCCGCCCTGGCCTTCTCGCCGTTCTTGCGGTCGCATTCTTTGCAGTAGGCGTTGAGGCCAAGAGGTCGGCCACGGTTGAGGGCGAAGCCTATGAAGGGCAACCACTCACGGCATCGGCTGCATATCTTGTTGCCGTTGGCGACCCGGCGCTCGTACTCTTCGACCGAGACACCGAGGCGGGTCTCGATGCAGCGACGCCGGGACGCCTGCCCCCCGCTCTCCCCGCTGACGAGCGAAGTGCCGACGCCGAGCACGGCCGTCATCACGTCCGCCGGGTCGAGTTCAAACCATTGAACGCCTGCCGGGCCGGACACCCTGTAAGCCTGAAGGCCGCCGTGGCTGAACTGCTCGACGCGGTATTCCCCGCGGCTGGCAACTCGCTTGCAGTCAAGGCCGTCCGCCCACGGGCCGCACGGCCTGAGCACGCGCGTCAAATTGTAGCGGTCGGTGGTGTTCATCGGTTCCCCTGCGCTTACCTTATCGCACCGTGCGCTTTTGTCAATCGCTATAAACTGTCGCCGTGCTCATGCCTTCCCGGCCGGGCGGCATCATTCGGATTTTGCAGAAGGCCCCGCAGCTTGTGCATGGCGCGCGGACCTTCCCGGTCTCGAACCGACGAAGTCCTTGTCGAGCGTGGTGACGTTACCCTTGCCGCATTCGCAGCAGAGCCAAAACCACGAGCCGAGGTAGGGCTCGGTCATGCTGCGGCCGTTGGCCTGCGGGCGGTCGAGCTATTGCCGCGCCACTTGTCGCGGCCCCACAATCGCCTGTAATCGTTCCAGACTTCAAGCGTGGCCTTGCCTTCCGGCGCGACAAAGAAGGGGGCGTCTATGACGGTCTGCTCTTTGCCCGCCTTGTTCTTCTTGATGGCCAACGTGCCCGCGACGAGCCCGCGATTGTGCAAGCTCCGCAGGTAGGCCAGCCCCCGCGCTTCCGCTCTCGGCTTGCCCGCCTTGTTGGTGCCGAGTTCTTTGACGAGTTTGGGGCCGTAGTACGCAACGGCGAACACGGCGACGGTGATGCCGTCCTCGCCTGCGGCCGTGATGGCGGCGAGAGCGTCGAACTGTGAGCGCAACGGTTTCGAGTTCGAGGTCAGCCCCAAGCAGAACTTGTAGGCCAGTTCTCTCTTCGACCACCATACGAGCAGGTCTTGCCCGACGGTAGTATTACGGATGCCGAAGCCGCCTTCTCTTTCGGTGACTTCGTAGGTGTCACTGCGTCGGGTCGTGTTCATTTCTCCCCCTCATTCAATTCCCGCATGAGCTTCTGACCGTACTCGGTCAGTTTGTAAACCTTGGCTTTGCTGCCGGACTTCGTTGCCCTTCTCTCGCCAGTGCCCACCAAGAGCCCGGCGCGTTTCATATCTCCGATGCGCGGCGTGTGCGACACGAGGCCGACATCGTCATGCGCCTGCTCGTCGGTGAGACCCTTGCCGCCAGCGGTCGAGAAGACCCGCGCGAAATCCTGAATCTGTGCTTTCCTGAAGACCCGGTTGGTCGACTCGGCATCGAAGGACGTGACCGGGTTGCTGCCGCGCACCATCCGCTTCGAGCGCAGGTCAATCATCTCTGCAACCTGGCGGGCGAGGTCCACGTTTTTCAGCTTGAGCTTTTCGTTTTCGACTTCGAGCGCTTTGAGGCGGCTGAGATGCTCGCCCTTCGTCTCAATCTGTTGAGCGTTAGCGGCGACGAGCCCTTCAAGTCGCTCTGCTCCGGCAGTGAAGTCAATTTCTGCTTGTTCAGCCATGCTTGCTCTTCCCCTTTGCGGACGTACTCGACGATTTGGTCCGCCTTCCGTGTGAGGTACAAGAACGGCTCAGTCATATCCGACGGGTCGAACTCGTACTCGTCTTGCAGCTTGACAACCGAGGGGGCCGCTATCTCTGCCCCGCTCGCAGTGATGAGGACGTTGCGCCGATTGTCGAGTCGGTGAACCGGTGCGCGCCAGTTCGGTCCCATGAGGCGGCCGTCCCTCGTCACGCTGAAGAGCGGCAGCTTGTCCCTCGATTTTTCCTCAAGGACTTCGACCTCGCAGGCCCACCGGTTCACGAGGCCGAGCAACAGTTGCACACCGCCCGCCGCCATTTCTCTTGTGCCTGTTGGCATCCGGTCGACGCCGAGCTTGGCGGCTTCCATAGCGGCGATTATCTTGAGCCGGTTTTCGTGTTTCTCTAACAGGTCTAGCGCCACGGTTCTTGTCTCCGAATGCCGAGGGTCAGGTCGACTGCCTTGATGGCCTCGATGAGTTCGTCGGGGTCTCTCACAATGAGGATTCTACCAAACTCTAAAAGCTCTTCCTGCTCGACCGTCAGCGATTTCGAGGCGGTGTTTTTCTTCAATTCCGCAGAGAGCCAAAGCGTGCCCCAACCGTTGCAGGTGACAATCACGTCGGGCACTCCCCGGCTCTGTGTCTGGCATCGGATGAAGTTCTCACGGTCGCCGTATGCCTTCCGATACTTGACCGACGTGATGAGATAATGGCCTTGGACTTTGCTGCGCAGCGCCGGGACGTAACCACGTGACTCTCGTGGCGTGACTATCCAATTGCGAGAGAGCCGGGCGACGACCCTGTCTTCAACGGTGTCTTCACTTGCCCCGTCGTACTTTACCATGATGCCCTCATATCCAAGAGGTCGCCCGTGCCTGCGTGACGCGCTGGCGGGATGGTGCCGTCTTCCTCGCGCAGTCTGCGCAGTTGCCGCAGCAACGACGAAGGCTTGAACGTGAAGCCGAAGGATGTCTCGACTTCCATGATGACACCGGCCACGCTGCGGCCTTCTTTCCAGAGGTCGACGACGAGCTTGGTGCGACCTCGATGGCCTCGGCGTATTATCATCGTCGTCATTGGCTCCCCCTTTCTAAAACCCACAACTCAAGCAGCGCGGCTTGCTTCACTGCGTCAGGGTCAATCTCATATCCGAATGTTTTTTCCGCGAGGATGCCGTCAACCGCCCTGACCAATTGCTCGGGGTGTCCGTCGACATACGCGCCGAAGAGTTCGATGCGTACCTCGTGCGCTCGCTCAAACCACGGGCGGCCGACTTCCTTGATGGCGGTCTCGTCGAGTTCGCGGCAGTGCTGCTTGAACGTCACCCCCGGCCGCGTGACCTTCACGCCCTCAAGCGTCCGGCAGAATTTCAGCATGAGCGCGAGCGGACTGTTGATGCCGTCGAATCTTTTGGGCCCGCGGCCTGCGAGAATCTCGACCGCAATGACCACGTCGGCGAACTCAGCTTTAGCGAGTGCTTGGTCGACGAGGTCCGGGTCGATGTCGTAGCTTTTGCAGTAGCCCTTGAGCCTGTGAAGCTCTACCAACCCCGGCCCCCCTTGGGGGGCTTTGGGGGGGGTCTCTTCTCTTCTCTTCTCTGGTAACGCTTTTGTAACGTCGGCTGCGTTACTATCGGGCTTCCGTTTCCTACGGTGCTCGGTGACTCTGGCGGTGGTCTGCGCCCGCCGCTTGGCGCTCTTGCCGTTGTGGCGCTCGAAGTTCGGAAACCATATCCCCGATTCATTCTCAAAGAGCCAACGGACATCTGACATCGCTTGAGCGAATCCCTTGACGCGAGTGATTTCATCGACCGTCGAAACCGTAACGCCCGGGACGTTACCGTCGACGGTGTTGTCGTCGGCCCATTCCCACAATTCCATACAAAGAGCCGCAACCATCCGGCGGTCGATCTTCAGCGCGTTCGCCATCGCGACGACCTCGCGTTTGAGCGAGAGGCCCTTTGTCCATTTGATCCAGTCTTGCACTAGCGGCCCTTCCGGTTCTTACCTTCGGGCGGCTTGCCCCCGCGTAGTTTCGGCGTGCGCAGTTTCTCGTAGCAGGTGACGACGACGAAGTCTTTGACGTTGAGGTAGTAGCTGCCATCGGCTGCCGGGAATTCGCCGCTATGGAATTCGAGCGCCCGCTCTTCCATCTCGTCGGTCAGCATCTCGGCCTTGACGGCTTCGACATCGACACCCTTGGCGCGCTCAAGGTATCGGAGAATGGCATGGTCGGATGCGCGCAGCGCTGACTCGCCTGCGTTGGCTCGCGTGAGCGCCTGTTGCGTTTTTGTGATGACGCCCCGCAGGCGTGCCATGCGGTGACTGTGTCGCAGGCCGTCCGCGCCCGAGAGCATGAGGGCTTGTAGCTGCGAGCGCTTCTGCTTCAAGATTGATAAAAGCCGGTCGCGCTTTTCGGTCTTGTTCATGGTTCCCCCGGGGCGCAGCGCACACAGACCGCGCCCCGACTTCAACGACTACGAGATTTCGGATGCGAGCGCCGACTCGATGCGGCCGTCCGCGAACTTGATGGGCACTTCGGGTTCGCCCTCACTCCAAACCCTGTTGTACTGCTCCCACCACTCGGCGCGGCTGGCAATGCTGACCTCTTTACCAAGCCGAGGGTGACGGTGGCCCTCGCCCGGCCGCAGGGTGCGCGTGCCGCTGACGGTGTCACCGTCGACCGGCTGGAATTCTGGAACCTCATATAGCTCACCGTTGCCGTCGATGGTTCCCAAGCTATTCAACCGTTCCATCTCAATCCCGCGCGCCTCTCGGATGAGGTAGCCAATGAGGTCGTAGTCGCCGAGTTCAAACGGTCCTTTCTTCCCGCCCCCTTCAAGCCCGCGCAGCATCGGCCATTCAAGGCTGCCGTCACCCTCGATGTCGAGCTTGTACGACTGCCCCCCGGCGTTCTCTGCGAGTGGCAGAGCATAGTAAGCGCCGTCAGTGCCCGCCCAAATCTGAAACGGGATATGAGCATCGCCATAGGCCAGCTTGAGCGTGAGGTCTTTGAGGTATTTCGGTTCGGCGTCGGGCGGCCGGGCGAATTCTGTGTTGGCGGGGCGGCTCTTCGTCTTGAGGATGTCGCGAGTGCCGAGACCCTTGCCCCACTGCGCGGCGGTGTACCACCGGTCGGCGAACTTGATGGCGGTCTCGTCGGTCTCGGGGTGTTTGCCGATCCCGAAGCGCTCGAAGAGCCTGCCCGCCTCGGCAAGCAGGTCGGCAGCGTGGTCGCCTTCAACCTCGGCAACAACCGCACGCTTGAGCAGTAGCGCGTTGGCAACGACCTCTTCCGCCAGCATCGTCACGGTGGCGTTAGAAGAGCCGTTCTTTAGCAGTGTCCGCAGATGCCTCTCCGCTGCCGCTGCCGCTGTCGCTATCGGGTCCACCACCTTCACTGTGTCCTGCGCTTCCATCGTCTTCCCCTAAGTAAGCCGCCGCCTTGTCTTCAAGGGCGTCGACGTGGTCGCGGACGGTGTAGTCCGTGGCCTCTTTGATTTCTTCCTCGTCACCGAACTCGGCCTCTTGACCGCGTGCGAGGATGTCACGCAGGTCGGGCGCTAAATCGAGGTAGTTGGTCATTCGTTGAATCACCGTCTTGCGCGCCATCTGCCCGAAGTACCGAGACCACGGTGCGCCGTCTTTCATCTTCGACGTTTTGCGGATGGTGTCGACTTGCTTCCGGCTCATGTACTCGACGGCCTTGGTGCCGTCCTTGAACGTGACCACACCATAGACGCCGTCGATGGCGGCCTTGTCGTTGTCTGCGCGCTCGAAGTTCGGGTCGACGATATGCTCGACGTTGGGCTCGGTGCCGAGCGTCAAAACGAAGTGGTCGCCCTCGACTTGGTCGACGCCCTCGTTGTCTTTGAAGCGTCGGCGATAGACGCACTGCGCGGCGATGTTGGTGACTGACTTGTCACGCATCGCCAGGTGAATCGCGCCCTTGTAGCCAATCATCGGGGTCGCTTCATCCTTGAAGCGGCCGAAGTAAGCGTGAGCGAGATGTCTGTCGGGCACAAGGCCGAGGCCCGCGAAGGTCAGCACACAACGCGCGAGTGAAACAATCGTCGACCGCATGAGGGTATCGGCATTGGTAGGGTCAGAGAGGCACGTCAGCGAGGCGCGCAAGAGCTTGTTGACGTACTGCTCGGCCGCAGGTCCGCCGCCGTAAGCGGCAACGAACTCGGCACGCTTCTCTTCAAACTGTGTCTTGAGAAGAGTGTGCCGCTCGGCCAATTCGCCGTTGCTGTAATCGGTCATCGGTTCCCCCTGCGGTGGTTATAAAATCAAACTGCTCGCGGTCAAGAGCGACGGCAGGGCGGGGGCCGGAAACGAGGCCCCCGCCTTTTCGGACGGCTCCTAGCCGCGACTTCCGCTCAGTGTACTTGAGCGTCGATAGTAACTTTCGGTGACTTCTTCTACACGGAAGGTGTCCTCTTTCCCGCGACCGCCGTAGGCCGCGATGTATTCGCGGATGGCTTCCTCGGCTTCCTCGCGCGTGTCGAAAACGTGCGCGCGGTCTGCGGCCCAGACGTAGCAACGCGCGCCGGTCGGGTTGTATTTCGTGATTGTCGAGCGCCCGGCTATTGCCACTCGCCCAGTGATGTAGGTGATATAGCCGGGTCCACACGGGTCGCGCATGGTGTCCTCGCGGTCATCCGTATCCGGGCGAACTCGCGGGTGCCCACCACATACCAGATCGCACGTTTCAAAAGTCGCTATGAATTTCATCTCTGTCTCCTGATTTACGCCGCCCGTCGCGGCAGGTTGAAAGTTTATGCAGCATCGCGCGCGTCGACAAGCACACCGGTCGCGCCGAAAGCCTCGCAGTCGTTCTTTTCAATCGCGCGCATCATCGCACGGTCGCAGTCGCCGACCGTGATTTCGGCGGTCTCGGTCTTCGAGATGAAGACCCGGCAGCGGGTCTCGCTCTGGCGGCGATTGCTCCAAGCCCAGATGTCGAATCCGAGGCAGGAATCATTTTCCCAGTCGGCGGTCGGCAGCGCGAAGACAGTCGCGTTGTGCGCCTTTTCGATTTTGACGTTCATGGTGAATTGTACGCGATCTTCGCGGGCGGTGGCGATTGCGCGCACGCTGATTTCAGCCTGCGCGCCGACGGCGGGTGTGCCCTTGACGCTGCGGCGCTGGACCCAGAACTTGAAGTCCTCGATTTGAGCTTGGTAGGCCTTCGGCTGGCCGGTCTTGCGGTCGCGCTTTTTTCCGAAAGCGATGATGGTGGCGGTTGCGGTGGTCATGTCGGTCTCTCCGGTCGGTGTGTCTCAGGCCCATCCCCTCAACACACTTATATTATACACCGTGCGAAACCCCTTCGCAAGCACTGAATTGAGAAACCCAAAGCAGCGAATGCCCCCGGATTCCGAGGATTGTGCTTGACTTGTCGGTCTACAACCCACGCGGGAACTTCAGTGTGCGCACGCCCTTCACGTTTGTCTTCCACGTCACCTTGACGCCGTCGTCGTTGATGATGCCGTTGTCGGTTCCGATGGCGTCGCGGATTTTATTCTCTGCGGCCTTGGCGTCTCGGTCAGTCTTCCGCGCCAGGGCACGGGCTTCGAGTGCGGCGTCAATGAGCGTGGCCTCTTCGTCGTCTGCGTTTCTCAAGTACGAGTCGTCGCGTTCTGTCCAATAGGCTCCGGCGGTCGCGCTCGAATCGTCAGCGGTCAAGGCCGGGCCGTCTTCACGGTCGGACGCAATCCACTCGGCCCACCACTCGCGCGCCATCTTGAGCAGCGCCGCGCCGAGCTTCGGCTTGTACGGGATGCGGTGAGTTATCAGCGTGTGGTTGACCTCGACGACGATGATGACGCCAGCGATGTCGACGCCGTTGGCTCGGTAGATTGCGGCGTAATACATCCCTTGAGTCATGCAATGCGGCGGCGGCGCGTCCGCCCATTTGTAGCGCTGCTCGATGCCGGTGGTCTTCGTTTCGAGTACCCGCGGCAAGCCGTCGGCTTCGTAGATGAGGCCGTCAGTGTTGCCCCGGTTGATGGGGTCGTCTTCACTCACGACCGACGGCGGCTTGTAGACTACGACAGGATGGTCGCCCTCGATGTAGGGTTTGCCGTCGGCGTTCATAAATCCGAAGCCGTGCTCTTTGGCCCACCACTCGGCGACGAACTCTTCGACCTTCTTGCCGTAGTCGAGCCGATAGCCCGAGAGCCGTTTGACCCGGCCGCGCTTCTCTAACCAGAGAGAGAGCGGCGTGCCCCACGGGTGAATGTAGCCAAGGTGCTCGGCCGCGATGATGCTGACATCGCTACCGCCGATACCCTTGGCGCGGAAGGCGTGAAATTCTGCGTCCGTATTGTCCGCTTCTGCGGTATGCTGCTCGCTCTTCATTGGTTCCCCCAATGTCGAAGACCTGGCCCGCGCCGCCCTCAAAGCGGCCGGGTCAGTGTTCTACTTCCTGATTAGCAAACTCGCTACCAAGTTTCCGGTGCTGGCCCATTGGGCGGCCTCACGCTCGACGAAGTCGCGCAGGCGTTTCGCGCGAGCGGCGTAGGTCTTGGCGTCGGCGAGCCACCGAACCGCGAGCCGGTGGTAACGCTTGCGGTCTCGGTGCAAGCTGTCGAGCCTGCGTTGCACCCGGCGGTCTAATCTCTCGGTGAGTTCGATGGCCTCGACGATGCGCTCGGCCCGGTTGCGTTTGGCGCGTGTCTGCATAACCGCGCGGGTGATGTCAGCTATCACGTTAGCCCTTCCTTTCAAACGCTTCCGCCAGGATGACGACCGAGCCGGACCCGTCGGCCCACTGGCGGCAGTCGATGCTATCGGCCGACGTGTTGAGACCACCGCGCGGCACGGCGAGGCCGCGCCCCTTGGCCCAATAACTGAGGTTGTTGAGGAACCGTTCGCAGTCGTCAAAGGTGTCGAAGTTGCAAACATAGGCGTCGCCAGCCTGCTCGACGTAGTCCTCGTCGACATCGCTGCCGATGAACTCAAGGACACGAGCACCGGTCAGTTCGACGTAGTAGCCGTCGGGCTCGTCGGCCAGGCGTTCGCGCGGGTCGGTGGTGAGGTAGCTGTCGAGGTCGCGGCCAAAGCGCGCGTCGTTGAAGTGGTGAGTCCTGCTCATGTTTTCTCCGGTTGGCGCATCAAGTTTAGTCAATGTCGGCAGCCGAGTCGGCGTAATCCAAAAGCGCCGTTATCGCGCACTCGCCTGACCGCCCGGTTGCTTCGATTCGGGTGCGAAGACCGGCGGGCAAGTCTGCCCAAAGCAACGCCGTCGCGGGCCTCAGCCCGGGCTCGCGCATCATTACCTCGCCAAGCCCGTCAAGCACCATTTCACGATGGTGGGCGGGAAGGCTGTTCCAGACTTCGGCGTTATTTTCGGTGGTCATTTTGGTTTCTCCGGTCGGTGTGTCTCAGGCCCATCCCCTCAACACACTTATATTATACACCGTGCGAAAGGGTTTCGCAACCACCAAATCCGAAAGTCACCGGGGCCCCATTTCTAGGGCCCCGGCTACCGTCTACAGGTCAAACGCACCCTGCGCGGTCTTCTCTTTCTTGGTCAACGGCTCGGGTTCGTCGGCTTCGCCGTGCCCGTCTTTGATGACGACTGAGCACTCTGGCCCGGTCGATACTCGCTCGGTGATGATGTAGGCCCCGGCGGTTTTTGCCATATCCTCAATCACCTTGAGGTTATTGATGTCGAGCGCTTCACCGCGGCGGATGATGAGCACCGCAAGCGCTGGCGGATTGGCGAGAGCCATGCCGGTCGAGACTCGAATCTGCTCCGACGTTGTGCATTGGTCGAGCGGCGTGCCGTTGAAGAGGACACTCTCACCGTCGAAGCTCATGCCCTCAACAGGAAACTCGGCCTTCACCAGTGCGGCCCGCTTCTCTTCCGTGATGGCTTCGAGGCGCTCGGTGGATGCGTCGGCAACCTTGGCGGCCTTGGCGGCTTCGGTGGCCTTGGTGTCGTGCTCTTCGTTGGCGCGCAGTTCCTCGCGCAGCTTGTCGGCCGCTTCAATCTTCTCGGCGATATCACCGACTTCGGGGATGACGACAGCTTTGGCAAAACTCCGCGTGTCTGAAAGTTTGGATTCAACCTCGAACCGATTTTCGCGACGGTCTTTTAGCTGGCGTTCGAGACTCGCGATGTCTTCGTTGATGCCTTCAAGATCGTTCGCCATGAGCCCGGCGTCGCCTTCGAGCTTGAGTTTCTCTGCGACGGCGGCGTCGTGCTCTTTCTGCTTGGCGACGAGGTCGACCGTGTCCGCGGCCGTGTTCCCGATCGCATCGGGGAAGTGTTCGCAGGCCAAGAACTGCGCCCGCAGTGTGTCGGCCCTGCCGCTCTCAACGGTGCGCTGCTTGAAGCGGTCGTTGTACTCGGTGTCGAGCTTGCTGAAGTCCAAGCCGACGCACTGGCGCACGGCCTCGACCTGCCTTTTGCGGTCGAGCCCCATGAACTCAACCGGGTCAATCAAGTGCGAGTAGAGCGTGTCGAGCGTGGTCTGCCCGCCGCCCTCAACCTCGACCCCCCTGGCGTCCAAGACTTCGAGCTTGGTGCGCATGTTCTTTTTCTTGTCGTACCACCAAGTACGGATTACGTCGAGTTCATGCGCGCCGGTCACTCGGTTGTTGACCCTGAGTTCGACCCTGGCGCTTTCCTCACCGTCCTTTATGGGCTTGTCAGCAATGACCCGGCCGCCGCCGAGGGCGTACCAAAGCGCGTTTATGGTCGAGGTCTTCCCGGCCCCGTTGTCACCGCCGACGACGTAGAGGTTGCGCTTCGGGTCGAAGACGAGGTCGACGGCGCTGACGCCGAGGACGTTGCGCACCTTGAGCGCACCGATGGTCAAAGGCTTCTCTGCATATTCGTTGGTCATGGTTCCCCCTTCGTTTTCGTAATGTAACGCAGCGAGCGTTACGGACTATTTATTGTACTCCGCAAGCGCGACGAAGTCTTCAGTGCTGAGTGTGAAACAGACCCGGACGCCCTTGCGGTCGTTAGTCGCATCGAATCTAAAGTCTTTCGCGCCCAACAGTCGGCCACCGGTCATGCCCTCGATGGTCCGCTTGTGCGCCTCAATGATCGTCTCGCTCGCGGCCGTGGCTTCTTTCTTAGTCTTGAGCGCGACGAGGTTGGCATTGCACTTACTCCATCGAGCCATGCCGCCCCGGCCCTCGCTCTGGTAGTGAACATAGCGGCAGAGGTTGCAGCATCCTACGGCGCGGGTCTTGGTGACGGTCGACCTGACCGAGTAGTTCGCTGTCTCTGTCGCACTGCTGACTTCGACAAGCTCCCCAATCCGCTCGTCGGCCTCGTCACGCTGCCGCTCGAACTCACGGATATGCACGCACCCGTAGAAGTTCGGGCCGGTCTTGAGTTGACGACGGGCGAACTTCTCGGCCATCTCCAGCTTCGGGAATTCGCGGTAGTGGTACTCGGCGGCGTCGTGGATGACATCGCCAGCATCATCGAGCGGCGGCCTCTTCTCGCACCACTCGGCTTGAAATATTCGCATCGGTCTCTCCGGCCAGCGTCAGGCCCATCCCCTTCGCTGCCCCTATTCTACACCGTGCGAATCCACGGGTCAACCCCGCACCGTGAGAAACCGTAAATAACTGTACCTTATTGTCCGCCCCCTTCGTTACAATGCGGCGGGAGCTATCCATGTCAGATGATGCACCGAAGACCGTGGGCCGACCGCCCCTTCCGCCAGAGGTCAAGCAGAGCAACAAGCTCACCGTGTACCTTGACCGGACGATGTTGAGCCGGTTGATGAAGTACAAGGCGCAGTGCGCCAAGGAAGGCGAGCCGGTCAGTGATTCGAGAATCGCGCTCAGGGGCCTCGACAAGCTCTTCAGGCAGTTCGAGACCAAGACGGGCCGCAAGCGCGCGTAAGGTAGCGCGAGGGGATAGGCTATGTTTCAACGCAATCAAAGAGTGCTTTTCCGGGCGTCCTTTCGCCAATGCTCAACGGTCATCCCGCGGGGGATGAAGGCGCGCGTGACTTCAGTGAGCTACGAGGGCGATGTCTCTGTCGTCTTCGACGGGGCCACCGTGCCCTTGAGCGACGGCACTGCGGCCACGGGCTACACCATCCCGGCCAGAGATGTCAACGAGACCCTCATTGCTCTGCAAGAAGAGGTTGCGGCCTAGCGTTCTTGCCAGGACTCCATCGGCTCGAATACCGTCAGGTGTATCAGGCGGCCAGCGAAGGCCGAGCCCCACGAACTGAAATCGCTGAGTTTCCGGCCGTGGGCTTCGAGTCCCTTGAAGACTTCCACCGTGAGAAGGTCAGACATCTCGTGCTGCAAGACGGTGTAGTCCTTCGAGCGCCGGGCGACGCTGTCGTCATCCCGGCGCTCTTTGGCAATATCGAGCAAGACCTCGGCCGTGTCGATCTTGATGTCAAGGGCCCGCCACTTACGGCGGAAGTCCTCGCTCGTCTCGAACGCGAATGAAACTTCTCTGCGCTCGCCCTCGCTCAACGAGTGGCCCTTCGCGCAGCCTCACGCTCGGCAAGGGTCATGTACTTCACGTTGGCGGCCTTGACCTCGCCGAGCACGTTCTCGTCGAGCGTGGCCTTGTTGGTTTTGAAGACGCGGCGAATGGCCGACTCAGCATCATCGGTTTCTCGCCTCGATGCCTTGAGTTTCGACCCCAATTGCACGGCCTTCCCGCCGGTCAACAGTGCCGTGACACCGAGGCCGAGCCAACCAAGGATTGTCCCAATGTAATCGCTCGTACTCTTGGCACTCTCGAAATCTTCGGCCGCTGCCTTCGCCACGTCGGCACTCGACTTGTAGAGGGCACTGGCATCGTCGGCATAATCCCCCGCCCGCTTCACGGCCTCAAGGACAAGCTCGCCCCGGTCCTTCAAGAGCGTCAGCTTGTTCTTGGAATCTTCGAGCCCCTTGCGTGCGGCCTCGACGGCTTCGGCATCACCGGATGCGATGGCAGCTTCGAGCGCGGTCTCGGCGTTGTCGATGCGCTTGTCGAGACTTTCCCATTCTCTTTGAAAATCTCGCAGGTCGCCCTTGGCCTCTTCGAGCTTATGGATTGCGTTGCTCCACGCCTTGTGCGCTTCGTCTGCCTGCTCGGCCCTGGCTTCGTAGATGGCAAGTGCTCGCTCGACGCTGGCGCAGCCTGTCGAGACGAAGGCGAAAACGCAGAGCAGGCAGATGAGTAAGAGCTTCATGGTCTCCCCCCGGACAAAAGTAAAAGGATGAGTATAAGCACGGTGAGGACAATAGCCTCAACCTCTTCACGTTTCATTTTACGCGACCGGTACGGGGTCGTCAGTCAGCATGATTTCTAGCAACACCGTGCGCTTGTCTCCGACCGGCAGCCATTCGTTGACGGCCACAGCACGCTTGGCGTGGAAGGCGGATGACTTCAACTGCAACCGGTCGCCCGTGCTCGCCAACGAAGTGACGACCGCGCTGTCGCTGTCAATCAGTGTGACCCCGTCCTCATCGTACACCGCTGCGTGGACTGTGAGGTTGTCGAAGTCAAACCCCAAGAAGACCGTAACCATTTGGTCCTCTGGAATCGTCGTGAGCGTCAGCGATGGGGCCGGGTCGCCGGGGAATAGGAACACCATCGTATCCACGCCGCCGGAGTTGTACGTTACCTTCGGGCCGCTTGTCCACTGCTCCCACAGGATGCGCTGCGCCGCGCCCTGTGCTGAAATCCAAGTCCGAATGGCTACGCTAAAGTTAGTGCGGCTCCAGCCTACGCAAGCCGATGCGTTGGCGAGGTTGGCTGAAAGCCTCACGCCTTCGGCTTCGGAGTCTGGAGCAGATGATGCTACTCCCCCATCGACCGGGTTGCGGTACAGGTGTGTAGCGGTCACCGCCATGCGTACACCGTCGTCTAACGAATCCCAATGAATGAGCGCGTCGTTGTTGTCGACGCATTGAACCGACCCGAGCTTCTCGGCCCCGGCGCTGGCAATTAGCTCGAAGACAACGGCGAACAACGCGGCCACGACACCGGCCCCCGCAATCGGGTCACTCACCGGCTCTTCAATTGGCGCTGCGGTAGGATTCTCAACAGTCATTTAGCTTGCTCCCGCATTCATACTGGAACCCAGCGCCCACACCTCAAGTGTTCCGGCTGTCAGGTCGTTCAGGGTATCGCCTTCTCCAGCACCGGAAATCGAGAATGTCGCCTCAATTTTTTTTGTGGCCGATCCGCTGTAGAGATTCGGCAGGTTCACGATGCTGTCGCCTTCGATGGCGTCAGGCGTCCATCGCGGGAAAGGCTCACCAGAGCGATGCCCGATCTGTCCTGCCGCGAGGAACACCGTCGCGTCGTCCTCGTCTGCTATTTTGACGTTCAGCTTCTCACCTTCTTCGTTCCATGCAAAGCCTTCAGTCCAATCGGCCGGAGCCTTCCACGCGACCGCATGTACCCACGCCTTGATCGGCAGAGTGAGCAGCGTGACGACCTTCGTTGTCGCAGCAACCCGGACCTGCGTATAGTCCACAGGGATTCTAAACCAACACGGGCCAGCGTGAAAATCTCCATCTGCCTGATGAGGCGCGAGCGGGAAAATCGGCAGGCTGCTCATGCAATGCTCCAGATTTTCCAGTCATCCGTGGTGGATTCGTAAACGAAAATCACTGACATCCCGGTATTCCTGTTTAGCTTCAGCGTCGCCGAGTTGTCGATGGTCGCTGTACCAATCGTGTCAATGGTCAGGTCTCGCGTGCTGGCTTGGTCGTTCTTCACACCTACCCTGTCACCATTCACCGGATTGTCCGGCAGCGACTCGGTGACGTTTGCTGTAATCAGATAATTGTTGTAGCGGCCAAGCGTCGGAGCCCCACCACCGCCCGCAGTAGTCCGGTGAATCATCCCCTCAATCGTGGCGAAGGGACGCCTCAGCATCACGAGCATCTCGGTCGAGCTAAGAGCTTTGCCGACTACCTGGCGTACAACCGCGGGCTCTGTGCTGGTTATCTGCCCCTCTGACCCGGCCACGTCCGTCAAGTAATAAGTCGTGCCAGGGTCGAGGCCGCCGGTCGTACCTGCAACGGCGTCCCATTCACCCGTTGTCAGTTCAAGAATGCCCGACGTTGCCAGGCGGAATTGATTGGCGTTGAGGACTTCAGTAACAATTCCCCATGCCTGCTCTGTGTCGTCGGCGTCCGCGTGGCTGATTGCCTCGCTGAAGTTCGCGCCGTCGAAGCTCACAACCTCGCCGACGGTAAACGTGTGGGTCGTCTCCGAATGTACCTGATTCGGCGACAGGTGCCCCGAGATGTCCTTGTTGTCAACGTCCCGCAGGCCAACCTCGAAGTGTACCGGGTTTTTGTAGGTCTCGCTTTTGTCGGGGTCGTGCTGGCCGTCGGAGCCGATGCACTCATGCACAAGGGAATCAATGCCGTCCCGGTCTGAGCCTCGGCTCGATTCCCAACCATCTACGGCCGTTGTGCCAACGTCGTCAGCGGCCTCGCGGTCGACCGGATAACCGCCTTGGAAGAGACGGACCTCGGGCCGCAGGATATGGCGGACAGTAACCTCGGAAGTGACGGCCTGCTCATACGGGTCTTTGACATCGGCCCCGAACTCAACAATGCCGCCTAAGAGCGCAATGTCTTTCAGCGGGCTAGGGATGACATCCGCACTTGCGACGCCGAGGACACAGAGCGAGCGCGGCGCGCGGCCAATGCGCAAGAGTTCCGTCACGTCGAGCGTGTCGCCGCCCGCAAGGACGTTGTGGATGAGCAAGTCCGATGGGATGCCGTAATAATCTACGGCCGGTATCACCTGCTTTTCAGTTGCCAGTTGACCAAGAGCGGCGACAACGTCCGCGCTTCTGCGCATGAGGCCGCTGGCAACTTCCTCGTAAGGCACCGTCGAGATACCCCCGTGACCGCCGTTCGGCGTGCTGGTGTTGCGCGGCCTGTCCGGCGGTCCTGAAGTGATGGGGCCACCGTTGCCGCCCGGTTGGATGCCGCCCCAATCCTTGATTGCCTTACCTACACCGTCGGCGTCCTTGGCGTTGCCGATTTTATTGCGGAGCCCGGAGTAGCGCTTTCTGGCCTCATCCTTTTTCTGGTTCTTGTTGGAATCTTTCGACTCGTCAATCTTCTGGATTTCTTTTTTCTCTGCCTCTTCGAGCGCTTTGAGCGCGTTATCCTTTGCGCGCCGAGTGCTGTCGTCGGTCTTGCTCGGAACGCCGGGATTCGTGCTGTCCTTGATGGCCTTGGCCGCTGCCTCTTCCGCGTTTTTCCTGAACGCTTCACGTTGCACCGCACCCATTCGAGGCAGGCATTCCTTCCGCCTGCGCGCCATCTCAGCCTTGACCGCTCGCCGTGCTTCAATTCGTGCCTGCGCTGCCGGGTTGGTGTGCCCGTACTTCTTTCGATTGGCTCTCTTCGCCTTGCGGACAGCGGCACGCCTCGCCTGCGACGCGGCTTTTGCCTGGACCTTTACCAACGCGCCCTTCAAGCGGGCCGCTCGCTTCGGCTGCCCCTTTGTCGCGCCGCTGCCACCGGTGCCGCCGGGACTGCCGCCGCCTGCTCTCTTCCAGCGGCGCAAGAGGTTTTGAATGCGACGCCAGATGGACGGCGCTACACCGTCCGGCCGCTCGCCGATGTCATCGTCGCGACCTGCATCCTTCGCTGCCCCGCCCTGCGCGCCCTGACCCTGACGCTTGTTTTTGCACTTGGCCTTTTTCTCGGCGTCGCTTTTCTTTTCGCTGCCGCCCGGGGGCTTCGGGGGGACCGGCCCACCATGACCACCGGGGCCACGTCCACCGGGGCCCGGGCCAGGGCCGCCACTGCCACC
>SDBV01001069.1_pt1 | contig 40578 bp, 34 predicted proteins | sample 2277081 | NCBI WGS metagenome assembly SDBV01 (sample SAMN10402039, study PRJNA504765) | marine sediment metagenome | isolation source: marine sediment core GS10_PC15, 223 cmbsf | place: Arctic Ocean: Southern Knipovich Ridge | collected 2010
AATTCAAGGAAAAGTTCATTTAGTTATACACGTCTTTCTATTAATAATATTGAAATTATATTTCTCTTAAGTTCTTAGCCTTTTCTATCCAGAGTTTTGAGGTTTAACCCAGAATTGCTATTAGAAATTTACTGTGACTTCTAATCGACAGGCCAAGAAAATTTGGATCAATTTGGATCAAAATGGCTTAAGAACAGCTTTAAAATAGGTTTTATGGATCATATTGAATATCTTAATATCAGATAAAACCGGAATCTGCGTTCAAATTGCGTGCAAGTTTTTAAACATGGATACCTACATTGTAGTTTCTCTGGATACTCGAAGGTCAAAAAAAGATAGTTCACGGACTTGAACAGAAAAAGATATGACCAGGATATTAGCTTGACACAAACCAATGAACAATCTCATACTACATTTAAGAGAATCTATAACGCTAACAAATGACGAGGTGGATATCATTAGTAAAAGTTTTAAAATCAAAACTTTAAAAAAGAAGGAAATCCTTTTATTTGTAGGAGATGTCTCTTCACATATGCGATTTATTTCAAAAGGATGCCTTAGAAGTTATTATGTGGATAAAGAGTTACGAGAGCATATTATTCAATTTGGAATTGAAAATTGGTGGATAAATGACTTGTACAGCTATCTGACCAAAAGCCCTTGCAGACAATTTATTCAAGCCCTTGAAAACAGCGTAATACTTCAAATTCACAGGGATACATTAAATGCACTATTTGATCAAGTGCCTGCAATAGAGCGTTTTTTCAGGTTTAAATTTGAAAAGGCATATGTTGCTTTACAGGACCGCACAATTAACACAATGAGTAAATCATCGGAAGAACGATATTCAGATTTTCGTTCAAAGTATAGAGACATTGAACAACGTGTGCCGCAATATATGATTGCCTCTTATTTAGGAATAACTCCCGAATTTTTAAGCACACTTAGAAAAAACTCCTCCACTACAGACCGTTCTTAAGATACCTTAAGATTTGAGAAAACTCTGTCTATGAACTTTGTAATTATGAAAACAAAAATTTTAGTTATGCTATTGCAGCTAGGCTCAATAGTATGTTTGTATGCTCAACCCGAAGAGGTTGGCAAAAGTCCTTGGGGACCGGAAGATGAAATCGGAACGCTGAATATGATGAATGAGCGCTCCAGGCTTGAGATTCTATCCAGCATTGGTTCTGGTAAAGTTTATGATCTGAGTGTAGAGTATTTTGTTGGAATGCCCAGTTTTAGTGCCCTGGGTGATCCACCGTACCAATTCTGGTTAACACATACACCTGATGGAACAGTGGTTGATAATCCCAATGGGATGGGGCAAACCATGAACGAGAAAGTGAGTTATACCGGAGATGCGATCTCCATGTATACCCACATGGGAACTCATATTGACGCCTTGAACCATTTCGGATTGAATGGGAAAATTTGGAATGGTTTCGAGCCTGAGAAATATCTTGGTGATAAAGGATGGAAAAAAACAGGAGCAGAAACAATCCCACCAATAATAGCCAGGGGGATTCTCATAGATGTTGCAAAATATAAAGGAGTAGATATCCTTGAAAGCAACTATCGAATCAATTCTGAAGATCTTAGGGGTGCTTTGCAACGACAAGGAGTCACGCTCCGTCGAGGTGACATCGTACTCATACGAACGGGTCAAGCTCAACGATATGCCAATGCAGCTGAATATCTAAATGGATACCCGGGAATTAACCTTGAGGCTGTTAAGTGGTTGGTGGAAGAGCAGGAAATAATGCTCATGGGAGCAGATAATCTAAGCCTCGAAGCCTTTCCTTCGGAACGGGAAGACAATTATGTACCGGTTCACACATACCTGCTTGCAGAAAAAGGTGTAATGTTTATCGAACAAATGTTTCTTGAAGAACTGGCTGAGGACGAGATATATCAATTCGCTTTTGTCGCGTCATCCCTCAAACTGCGAGGAGCAAGTGGGTCACCTATGCGTCCACTTGCAATTCCAATAAATTAAATCAATTAATAAACTATCAAATATCAAAATTTTTAAATCATGAAAAGTATAAATAAACAAATAGGATTACTTAAAAAGTCAGGTATATATAAATCAATCTATACGCTGCTGATTATCATTTTCTCACTTTCAATCTTTACTGCTTGTATTCAAGAATCTGGAGAGATAGTGGAGGAAGTTGAAAAGATAACCATTAATCCAGAATACCTACCCAATACTACCCAATATGGATATTCACAAGCAGTATCCGTTGGACCAAATACTAAAGTAGTTTATATAGCAGGTCAAATTGGAATTTCTGAAAATGGACCTAATGATTTCGAATCCCAGGTTGACCGGTCATTCCAAAACCTAATACATGTAATTAAGGCCAGTGGAGGGCGAGTCGAAAACGTTGTGAAGATTACCTTATTAGTGAAAAATCATGATGCTGAAAGGCTTAAATACCTGGTAAAAAAACGAAAGGAGGTGTTTGGTCAAAATCCTCCGGCTAGTACCTTGATTCCGGTTCCTGAACTCGCACTGTCTTCGCTGGAATTTGAAATTGATGCAATAGTAGTTTTGGAAGAAGGTATTTAGATTATTAGTTCAGTTTTTTTGATTTTTCAAAGGGTGATGAGTAACCTGACTCGTCACCCAACTTTTATTCGAGTATCAATTCAATTGGGAGCGTCTATTGTTGGGGCAGTATCAAGATCCCGACTTCAATGAAGCTGTTATCTATGGATTTCTGGTATTTCCGGGACTTTTGCTGATCTTCCATCCGATGGCCTACGGAATACAAAATGATGACGACTCAAAGATGCTGGAAACGATCTTCGGCATTCCCAACTATCGCTACAAAGTTTGGCTTGTACGGTTTGTATTGACTCTTGCAGTTGCTTTTGTAATCCTGTTTGTACTGGGCCATATTGCTAACCTTACCTTATACAGATTCAATATTTTGCCTATGTTGGGCCAGGTGCTTTTCCCTATTGTATTTCTGTCCGCCCTGGCATTTATGATATCCACCCTCATCAAGAATGGCAACGGAACAGCTATTGTAATAGTGATTACGGCATTCATATTCTTCGTATTTGCTGAGGAACTAGAGTATAGCGCTTATAATGTATTCCTGAACCCATTCTCCGAACCTCGCGACATGAGCGAATTCATTTGGCTCACTATCATTTTTAAAAACCGACTTTACCTGATTGTCGCCAGTGCTCTTTGCCTCTTATATGGAATGTTTAATCTGCAATTTAGAGAGCGATTTATTTAGTTATGGTTAAAATCATTCGAGAGATAAAAATTGATATTAAAAATAAATTGACAATTTACTACCCGCAAACCCGTGTTTACCTAATTGATAAAGGGTAATTTGTACAAAGGCATTATATTTGTATAACACGAAAAACAAACAAGAGATTTATGGAGGCAAATAATCAATCCAGGGGAATAAAAAGACGAAAGTTCTTACAAACCTCATCTGTAATAGCAGCTTCTACCATGATATTACCTTTGGGAGCTAACAAACTATTCGGCGCTCATAGCGCTAGCCTGGAAGAAAGTTCAATTCCTACGGTTACCCTCAACAATGGCATTAAAATGCCAATACTTGGTTTTGGCACCAATACCCTTCGCGGTGATACCTGTATACGCTGCGTATCAGAAGCTATCTCATTGGGGTATCGTTTGATTGATACGGCTACCATCTACGGTAACGAACAGTTTGTTGGTCCAGGGATAAAGAAAAGTGGCATTAATAGAGAAGAACTGTTTGTTACTACAAAGGTTTGGGTTGATGATTCGGGATATGACAAAACCAAAAATGCATTTGAAACGTCCACCAATAAATTGGGCACAGACTACCTGGATCTATACCTTATTCACCGTCCGCGCGGAGATGTAAAAGGATCGTGGCAGGCAATGGAAGATCTTCATAAAGAAGGTAAAATCAGGGCTATCGGACTCAGTAATTTCCTGCCGGATCAGTTAGATGAACTGATGACTTATGCCAAAGTCAAACCTGTACTTAATCAAATTGAAACGCACGCTTTTTTCCAGCAATTCAAGTCATACGATGTATTGAACAAAAAGGAAATACAAATGGAGGCATGGTCTCCCCTTGCCGAAGGGCGTAATGGAATTTTTACCAATCAAGTACTGGCCGAAATTGGAAAAAAGTATAACAAGAACAATGCCCAGGTAAGCCTCAGATGGCACTACCAAAGAGGTATTGTAGCGATACCAAGAACGTCTCAAAAAGTTCACATGATTGAAAATCTGGACATTTTCGATTTTGAGCTTACCGAAGCAGACATCGAAGCAATCGCCAAACTGGATTTGAATATTACGCAGTTTCCTGAGTGGGAATAGGTAGGAAAAGTACTTATCGGTACGATTATATGTTAGCGCAAATCCCGGAATATCAACTCACAAGTATGCAAAAAACCGGAGTAAAATAATGCCACCACTACCTGGGGTTGCATTTATTCTCAAAATTTGTTCAAAGTTCAATCGAATAATTGGAGTAATGCCGGCTTTCGCACTTAGCGCGTCTTTTATTCTCCTCCAATGACTGGTTTGAAAACAAAATCAACACTTACAATTCGTCAATCAGGCTCCGGTTAAAAGAAAGTATTGATGAGGCCATAGAACAATATGAAGCCTGGAAAAAAAATATTATCAATTATCTAAACCAGCAATAAAATGAAAAATGTCATACTATTATTGATTGTAGTATTACTCAACGCTGTTCAATTAGTTGTCGCGCAGTCAGTCACTAAGCACAGGGTCATAATATTGACAGACATTGAAGCCGATCCGGATGATACGCAAACACTCGTGCGATTATTATTATATTCGAATGTAATTGACATCAAAGGCCTGATCGCAACCACTTCAACCCACATGAAAGACCAGGTCCATCCTGAGTCTGTTGAAAGAATTATTCAAGCTTATGGAAAGGTAGTTGGCAATCTGAACATACACGAATCCGGATACCCGGAAACCGAAACATTGCTTGATCTGGTAAAACGGGGTCCTGCGGAATATGGCATGAATGGTGTTGGAGATGACGAGGATTCGGAAGGTTCGGACTGGATTATCGAAGTATTGGAAGAGGATGATGACAGGCCTTTATGGATCTCCGTCTGGGGTGGACCCAATACACTTGCACAAGCACTGTACAAGATCCGTGAAACCAAATCAAAAAAGGAAGCACAAAGACTGTATGCCAAAATTCGAGTCTATACCATATCTGATCAGGACGATAGCGCGATCTGGATCCGTAAAAATTTTCCGGATATTTTTTACATAGTAAGTCCCGGGGGATATTTCCGAAGTACCTGGCTCGGCATCAATCGATTTGTTGAAGGTATTGACAATCGGACTATCAGCAATTTCTGGATCGCTGAAAATATCCAGAAAGATCATGGTTTGATGGGAGCCCAGTACCCCGATACCGGTTATGGTATGGAAGGTGATACGCCCTCATGGTTGTCTTTGATTCCCAATGGTCTTAACGATGCCGAAAATCCCAATTGGGGTGGATGGGGTGGTCGATACGAGTTGTATCTTCCGGAGTATGTCTCATTTCAGAACTCTGGATTCACGGGAGGCGTACCCATTGAACCGGAAACAAGGCCGATCTGGACCAACGCCAAAGACATTTATCAGCATTATGTAGCCAATGAGTATGGGCGTACTATAAGAAAGGACTCGGTATTTGAAGGTAACCAGGTAACCTTATGGAGATGGCGTGATGATTTCCAGAATGACTTTGCCGCTCGTATGGACTGGTGCCTGCAATCTTACGAGGAAGCCAACCATCCCCCTGTTGCCGCACTCAACCATGATAAAAATATCACGGTCAAATCCGGAGAAGGGTTTTTCCTGGATGCTACCGGTTCCCACGATCCTGATGGTGATAACTTAAGTTACTTATGGTTCCCCTATCCTGAAATTGGCTCTTTAGGCAAGAGGGTGGATATCGCATATGCTGAAAATCTGGTAAAAGTATATGTGGTAGCTCCAGCGGTTGACAAAAAAGAAACAACACAGTTTATCTTGAAAGTGACCGACAAAGGAGAACCACCCTTATCGAGATACAGGCGGGTAATGGTGACTATTGAACCTGAATAACAATTTCCTTTTAGCACACAACCCGCAGACCTGAAAATAGGATAGTTTTAATTTACCTTGGCATGCGCCCTCCTTCGTTTCACTTCGAAGGGTAATACAGGCTATTATATAACAATACCTAAGTATTTGCTCCTTATGGGCGGATCATTTAAAACCAAATTCTTTCAGTCCTTCGTGGCTGATGGTTATGGCTTCCATTGGTTCCATGCCATCAAAGGTCTGGTCTTGTTCAACGATGTAGTATTTCATACCTGACAGATCTTTTTTAGCAAGAATTCTTGAAAAATCGATTGTACCTTTTCCAACAGGAGCGAATCTGCCCTGTTCATCCATGTCCTTTACATGCCAGATCTTAAAACGGCCTGGGTATTTTTCGAAATAAGCTACCGGATCAGCTTTTGCTTTTGTAACACAATAAAGATCCATCTGAAAATTGACATATTCGGGATCCAGATTCTCCAGAAGATAATCAATAGGAACGATCCCGTTTTTGTTCTTTTCAAATTCAAAATTGTGATTGTGATAAAGAAACTCAAGGCCTGCCTTTTTACATTTCTGTCCAAGGGTACTCAGTATTGTTACGAGTGTATCAACATCTTCGGTCATGGAAAGGCTTCTTGTTTGCGGATCGTATTTAAATAACCCCATTGGTGGTACCGGGGCCACAAAATACTGAAATCCGGCTGCTTTTACATCAGCGATTAGTTTGTCAGCATTATCCAGGGTTACCATTCCCATATGTACACTTAACGGGGTCATTTCCAAATCACTGAGTTGTTTTTTAAACTCTTCAGGGGTCATGCCATAGAATTTACCATCCCTGTAATCCACTGCCTCAACGTACTTATAACCAACTTCCGCTACTTTTTTCAGTGTCTCCAGAGGATCCTTTCGCATGTCATTCCGGACCGTATAGAGGGTCATCCCGCCAAACCTGTCCTGAGAAAAACCATGTAAGCTCATGGATGCCAGGATGGCAATTATGAATAATTGCACATAAAGTATCTTTTTCATTATACTGTTTTTATCTAATTAAAATTCGAATATTGTTAAAGTTTCCATCCGTTGCGATACTCATAGTGGAAGTATGCATTGGCTTCTTCGCAATTGGTAATTTTCATATTCTCAGCATCGTATTCCAGGGTCCGGTTCATCTGCTGGGCGGCAACGGCAATGTTTGTCAGTAACATGATCTCCGTCAACTTTGAGGCTACCTCAAAATCATTGGCAGCTTTACGTCCTTCCTTGATGGCGTCAATAAAATCCACATACACACTACTTGGTCGATTAAGCCATTTTTCGGGAGCTACAAAGTCAGGATTTTCCGGGATCAGCTCGGGCATGGCTCCATGGGTTCCGTGCATGATCATACCCTTATCACCAATGTAAAGACATTCCCTCAATCTGCGGTCTGCTTCCAACTCAGCCGGCCGGAAGGGTTTTATCCCGCCATCACTCCAGGTCACCTTAACAGGTGGCTTGTCTCCCCTTGCCGGAAACTCATACATCACATTCTCTGACTGTGGCAGGTATTCAGTTGTATAGGGCGATGTAGTGGCCTGTATTTTTGTTGGTATTCCCAACTCGAGTGCCCAGATGGGTGCGTCAAAGGTGTGAGCACCCATATCTCCCATGGCGCCCGTTCCATAATCCCATAATCCGCGCCATGCGAAGTGGGTGGTGTCCGGGTGGTATGGTTTTTCAGGTGCAGGTCCAAGCCATACATCATAGTTCAGGTTGGAAGGTACTTCAATGCCGGCAGGGCGCTCAAGCGGTCCCTGTGCCCAGACAGGCCGGTTGGACCACATATGTACCTCCGTCACATTGCCAATGGCACCGGACTGGATCCACTCAACGGTGCCCATGGTCCCTTCAATGTTATGTCCCTGATTTCCCATTTGGGTAACGAGCCCTTTTTCCTTTGCCAGTTCACTAAGAAATCTGACCTCATGAATGGTTTTGGCCATCGGTTTCTCCACAAATACATGCTTACCCGCGTTCATCGCATACGCTGCAATAACCGCATGGAGATGATCAGGAGTTCCAATGACCACGGCATCAAGTGCTTTTTCATTATCAATCATTTTACGAAAGTCATCGTATTTTTTTGCCTTGGGATAACCTGCGAAAATATGTCCCGCGTATTCTGAATCCACATCGCATAATGCATAAATATTGGCGTGTTTAAAGGATTTATCACCCTCGGCATCCCCCATCTGGTTGGGATTGTCACTGGCTCTTCTCGTGGGCCTCGGTGGAGTGATGCCAGGATAACGATAAAATTTTAATCCTGGTAGCCCCATCCCACGTTTGATGGGAACATCAGGAGTAGCAATATTCTGAATATCACTTCCTCCCTGGTTACCCAGTCCGATCCCGGCAACATTCACTAAATCACTTGGAGCGGTATATCCAGGTCCTCCAAGTACATGCCTAGGCACGATGGTGTATGCTGCAACCGCAACGGCAGATTTCCCGATAAAGTTTCTTCTGGTCATTCCATTTGAATTAGATTTTTTCGATTTCATTGTACGATGTTTTTAAAATTGTTGATATTCCGATGTTTCAATCTTTTAAATTTAAAGCCTCTCCCGGTTGTGAAGTTAGTAAAAAAACAATGAGGATTCAAGATATCAGGCAGGGCGAAGTAATATTGGTTTACTTAGAATACGATTGGGATCATCTAATAGAGCCCATTTGAAAAAACTGAGCATACAGTATTCTTTACTATTGATCTTGTGGTTATTTTGAACTAATCTTAAGATCTTTAAAATAACCCTCTGTTCCAATGTCCACCCAAAGCGCAATAGTACCTGAGTTCGAAATTTCCCAACATTTCATTGACGATGAATGCAGGGGATTTTTGATCATTGAGATAAAGTTTTGCTGTTTTTCCACTAAACTCGATACGTATGGCGATCCATTCATCCAATCCTACATCGGCATAGGTTTCATATTGTCCTCTGTACTCTTGCTTTCTTAGTTTGTCAAACTTATAATCCGGATAAGCATAATACTGTACAGTGTGATTTCGAGCAATTTGTCTTTCTGATCTTCCCGCGCCAGGCCTTATATAAATTGACTCATATTCAGTGTCATCCTGGTTGATTCTAAAAGCGATACCGATAAAACCGGCAGTTCCACTGAATGGAGGTGGGTTTTGAATTTAGCTTAATACCTTCACTTCCACGACACCATTTTCAATGTTTAGATCTTTTAATTTTAACATAAGTTGGTTCGTCAACGGTAGCAGATAAATTTTCAACATCAAATGGCAGGGCATTTAAATCTCTTTCAACCTTAATCACCTCTTCTCCATTTAATTGAACAACAGAGGCCTTTACATTAGTGATTTCAAATTCCTGACCGTTCCAATTTAAAGTCTGTGCATAAGAATACAGATAAAATAAAACTTAGCAATATCAGAAATAGCGATTTTTTCATAATCATTTTGTTTAAAACTAACTTCTATATTCGGGATATTAAGATCATTTATTCCATTTTACCTATTTTCCAAAACGGATTCCGGAGTCCTGACCCCGACCAATTCTATTGATGCAAAACCGTCCCGAAATTCCTTGAGCTCCTCTTGCGTGAACCGGACGTCAAGTGCACCCAGATTCTCCACCATGTGATGAAGTTTCGTGGTTCCGGGAATAGGCACAATCCATGGTTTCTGAGCTAATAACCAGGAAAGTGAGATTTGTGCCGGTGTGGCATCTTTACGAATGGCCCATGACCGCACCAGGTCAAGTATTGGCATATGTGCCTGGATGGCCTCCGGCGTAAAGTACGGAACTGAAGCCAATCGAGAATCCTCTGAAAAACGACTGTATTCGTTGAACTTATCTCCCAGGAAGCCGCGACAAACCGGACCCCAGGGAACGAAACCAATTCCAAGTTCCTCGCAGGTATCCAGTATCTTGTTTTCCATTGATCTTTCTATTAGAGAATATTCGCTCTGAAGCGCCGAAACTTTTTGCACAGCATGTGCCTTTCGAATTGTTTCCGGTGAAGCCTCTGAAAGACCAAAATGAAGCACTTTTCCTTCTTTGATCAACTCACTAACCGCACCGGCCACATCCTCAATGGGGACATTTGGGTCAACCCTGTGAAGATACAGGAGGTCGATACGGTCTGTTTGCAATCGTCGAAGCATACCTTCCAGTGCTTTTCTAATGCTTTCCGGTCTGGCATTCCGACCTGATCGCCTTCCATTTTCGAATGCGAAACCAAACTTACTGGCTATAACCACTTCATTCCTTATCGGCTTTAGTGCCTCACCTACCAATTCTTCATCCGTAAACGGCCCGTAAACTTCAGCCGTATCAAAAAATGTCACTCCTCGTTCTACTGATCCCCGAATGACCGGGATCATCTGTTCCCTGCTTCTAGGAGGGTTATATGATCCGCTTTTCATGCTCATGCAGCCCAGGCCAATGGGTGAAACTTCCAGCGTACCCAACTTACGTTTAGCAGTAAAATTTGAAGAAGGTTCTTGGGTAGAATTACTTTCATTGAAATTGGATTTTCCATTTGCCCAAACAGACCCTGTAGTTAAACCAACTCCCGCAAGAGCCGACCTGGTCATGAAATTACGACGATTAAGATAGCCGCCCCCGGCTTCCGTACTTGATGTTTTCTGATTTTTTTTCATTGGTATGCAATTTTTACTAATGGTTTATATAATTCAAGTATTTATTTAGCTGTTCCTGAAATTCAATGGACTCAGTTCCAATTGTTTCTTGAAGAAATTATTGAAATGTGTGACTTCCACCGCCTGATCAGCATAATGGACCCTGCTATTTCCTTTAACAAGGATTATTTTGTAAAAGTCACGCCGACGGTAGGGTATCGTAACATTTGGATCTTTGAAGCGTTTCATATCAAACATATTGAAATGCCCGATATCGTTCCTGATGTCTTCCGGGATCCAATCAAACTTTCGTTTATAAAATTCTTCGTGGGATTCTACGCCTTTCACTACTAGAAATATACAATATTCAAACAAACTGACCAACTGGTTTATAACAAATTCCACCATGTCATTTCGTAGTGAATTCGTTTTTAAATGTGTAGAGATACTAACGTTCCAGTCAAAATCATTGGCGGGTATCTCGTTTTCCTCTTCAAGCGATTTGTTCATCATCGTAGATAAAGAAATCGGGATTTTCTTATGCCCCAGGGTAACAGTTCGGCGGGCAGGCGCAGGCCATTATATAACAGGCTGACGGCCATTACATAAACACATTATATTAAGTAGCTGCGGTACGAAACGATTGAGATTAGGGAATTATTGTCCCTTGAAAGTATGTATGTTTGAATGACTAAATCAATCTTAAAATGAAATTTAATTCAACTAGTTTTCTCCCTTTCATTGTAATTATGATCTTAACGATCTCTCAGGTAAGCATTTATGCGCAAGCACAAGAGAACAAACAACTGGTCCGGTTGGCAAAGCTGGAAATCGATCCAGATCAATTAGAAAACTACAAAGCTTTTCTTAAGGAGGAAATCGAAACATCCGTACGTGCTGAACCAGGGGTTTTGACTTTGTATGCGGTTGCGGAAAAAGATAATCCTACGCACATAACGATTTTAGAGATCTATGCGAATAAAGAGGCATACGAAGCACATCTTCTTACTCCACATTTTATAAAATACAAGAACGGAACGTTGGATATGGTAAAATCCCTGGAACTGGTCGAAACAATTCCGCTCATACCCGGAATGAAAATAAAGTGATGTAACCTGCCCGTAATTAACACAATCCAAATCTTTGAATTGGTAAACTTTGATTTGAATTTTGTTTTAATAAATGCCTTTAGATAAGAACTTTGCTTTCATATCCACTCGATTCTCCGGGATTAGCCCACCTCAATTTCTATTCGCTCCTGATCGGCCGTGCTAAATGGCGAATGATAGTATCGCTTGCCTGTTGCTTTGTAAAGTGCATTAGCCAGGGCACCCACTGCCGGCGGAAGGCCTGGTTCGCCAAGTCCGGTTGGAGAAATCTCATTTTCAATGAAGAATACCTCGATCTCCTCAGGTGCCTGATCATGTCGGATCAGCTGATAGGTATTGAAATTGTTGTGAATAGATCTTCCATTCTCGAATTTCAATTCACTGTACATCGCATGACCAATTCCGTCGACTATGCCGCCCTCAATGATGTTTGTGGCACCTTCTCTGTTCACAACAATTCCGCAATCTACGGCAGCCCATACTTTTTTCACCTTGGGCAGACCGCTTTCCATAGCAATGTCAAAGACCTGTGCTACATATGAGTTGTGACAAAAGTACGCCGCCACTCCCCTGTGCACACCCGGCATATCACTACCCCAATTGGATTTTTCCTTTACCAGTTTCAAAACACCGGCATACCGATCCGCATCGTACTCATATTCCGGACCCACCGGATTGTTCCTGGCCCGATCGAACAATTCCAACCTGAAATCGATGGGATCTTTGCCAGCCAATTCGGCCACCTCATCAATAAAGGACTGTTCGGCTCCTGCGGTAAAGTGAGATCTTGGGGCTCTCCAGGCCCCGGTAGAGATATTAGTCTTTGACCCCAATTTTACGGCGGAGTAATTCTCGACTGCTCCGGCAGGGAACCGGTTAGGGAAGACAGGCCCTTCAGGTAATCCAACCCCTTTCACGGAAAAGGCTACCAGGTTGTTGTTCTCATCGAGTCCTGCTTTATATGTTGATCGATAGGCCGGACGATAGGTTCCCTGCGTCATATCATCCTCCCTTGTATAAATCATTTTAATGGGAGCTCCCATTTTTTTGGAAATGGCCGCCGCTTCTAACCCAAAATGTACATACAATCTTCTTCCAAATCCACCACCCATTCGGGTCATGTCCACGGTAATGTTTTCAACCGGCATTCCGAGTAGTTTTGATGCTGCATCCTCAAGGGCTTTCGGGGTTTGAGTAGGACCGATCAATTCTGCAGAGTTATCTGTAACATGGGCGAAGAAATTCATCGGTTCGAGTGTATTATGCGCCATAAAAGGAGAAGAGTAGGTCCGCTCGATGACTTTGGCGGCTTTTGCAAATGCAGCGTCCGGATCACCATCTTTTCTACTTTCCAGCTCATTCCCTTTTTCAAGATCTTCCTTGAGACGATTCGCATGCATCTCGGAGTTTTCACGCTCACTTACCGTTTCCCAATTTACTCTTAATGCCTTCTTAGCATTCATTAATTGCCAGGTAGATTCACCTACAATGGCAATCAATTTATTGAAGGCGTTTACCTCGGCCCAAACGGGATCAGCAGTGGTCGTGTCGATGATAAACGCATCCTTTACACCATCCAACCCCTTGATTTCATCCTGATTGAAATCCTTCACTTTCATACCAAATGCGGGTGGATGTTCAATCATGGCCAACAACATGCCTTCCCGCTCAAAATCCTGACCGAACAGAGGTTTTCCGGTAATGATATTCAGGCCTTCTACATTCTTTTGGTAGGTACCAATCAATTTGTAGTCCTTAGGTTCTTTCAGCTCGAGTTCTTCAGGGACTTCAATTCCCACGGCTTTAGAAGCGATCTCTCCATATCCGATTGTTCTTTCCCCATTCTTTTCTTTGATTATTCCCTCACTTACCGTCAGATCTGAAACCTCGACTCCCCATTCGGTGGCAGTTGCTTCTAATAACATCCTCCTGCCGGCCGCACCTGCCATTCGCAGGGCATCCCAGCCGAGCATGATCGACAAACTTCCGCCGGCGAACTGCGGGTTTTTAAACGCGTCCTCATCCAGGGCGCCCTGCTCAACCACTACGTTTTCCCATTTCACGTCGAGCTCTTCAGCTACGATCATGGGCATGGAGGTCATTACGTTCTGGCCAATTTCGGGGTTTGGTGAAAAGATTGTTACCATTCCTGTGTCACCAATTTTGACGTATCCGTTAATGTCATACCATTCGTTCGGGATGGCTACTCCTTCCTCGATTTGTGTGCAACTGGTGAGCCAATTAAAACCTATAAGCATTCCGCCTCCGGCAGCTGATGTTACCTTCAGGAATGAACGACGGTTATATGTTGTTTTTATAAGCATTTCTCTGGTGTTTTAAAGGTTAGGAATTAGCAGCCACGATTTTGATGGCTTTTTTGATTCTTGTGTAAGTGCCGCATCGGCATATGTTACCGGTCATTGCTGACTCAATCTCTTCATCCGATGGATTCGGATTGCTCTCCAATAAGGCGACAGCGCTCATTATTTGTCCAGCCTGGCAAAAGCCACATTGGGGTACATCAAGTTCCAACCAAGCTTTCTGAACGGGATGGTCTCCCTTTTCCGATAGCCCTTCGATGGTGGTAATTGACTTTCCTGTTGCCATAGAGACGGGCATTTGACAGGATCGAACAGCCACACCATCCACATGAATGGTGCAAGAACCACACATGGATACTCCGCAACCATATTTAGTACCTACAAGTTTGATGTGATCGCGCAACACCCACAATACGGGTGTATCAGGCGCAACATCCACCTGCTGATTTTTACCATTGATTTTAAGATTGTATGTAGCCATGAGCGATTTGAATTTGCGTGAGTTTACAATTTAAAAAAATTTTATGAAAAAAGTGGGCCGTTCATCAAATTCATGAAAAATTTAATACATTAAGAGCTCTCTGTGTCAGCTTACAGCACACGCAGCGAATCTAAACACCTTCCCTCACCAAACTCTTCCAATACCCGGAAGTTCCAGGGCTAAATCAAATACATCCAGTTCTATACTCAGACCAGCAATGTTGACTTCAAATCCTTCTTCGTAACCGGCTGTTATTCCAAACAGGCCATAGAGTGAGACTTGCACGCCTGTTCCGCTTATGGATTTTCCAAATGTCATTGATATCGGTCGCCAGTCTTTCCCAATTGCAGTTGCAGGAAGATCCATTTTAAGTTCCGGTACCTGCAAACCAAGCCATGCGATAAAGGTATTGCTATTAGGCCCCGGCCACACGGTATAAACATCGTGCCACGGGTATTCTTTGGTAGCCTTCTCCACTTTATCGATAATCTTCTCTACCTCGTTTCCTCTCAAATCCAGTAACAGGGTTGGTTCATTTCCTGCCCATGCCCTATCAGGAATACCCGGTTCACTGAATAATGCTGTACCCCCGCGTCTCAAACGCCATCCGAATACCTGTGTTATCATATATTGACTATCACCTTTTCTTTTTGCAGCGATCCAGGTATGTACGGCGAGGGCTTTTTTGGGGCCTCTTGTCCTGGCAGCATATACCTGGATGATAGCATCATCAAAATCAGCCGGATGTGGTGCATACCCATAGCTTCTCATTGCCCACTCCCTGTCCGAAGTATTTTCCGGGTTTCGCCGGACTGGGGCCTTTAGAGATCTGACAATGGTCCCTGATAAAACGCATGCAAACAAGAAAAGGAACATGTAAATGATCCATCGAAATCCCCTTCTTTTATTCTTACGCACGCTCATATTCATTCAAAGTGTGTACCTGTAACTATAAAGATCTGAACAGATCTTAAGGCCTGTTTTACGTTTTTTTTAAGCGATTAGTTACCCCAAGGATAATAATTACAGGTAGCCAGTAATATACAAAGTAAAAAAATAGGGCAACTGCCATCATCGAAAGGAAGTGAGACTCCCATGCATGTATTCACCTAAATCAGAAAACTGGTTGAAAACAATCAATGTGAAATAATGAACTGGAAAAGAAAGAACAATAAGCAATCGTTTAACTCCTGTCTTTTGATTCTTCCAGAACTTTAACATATTCAAAGTTTGAAAATTACATGTCTAATATCAACAATTTGCTTGTCGGCACTTTCTTTCTCCACTTAACATATTAAAGATCCAGCGCAACATCCAGCCCTATCTCCACCCCCTTCAAAGTTGGTGCATACCGAATGGCCACCAAAGCCCCACTACCAAAGGATTCATAAGAAGTGCTGCTATGATGTATTGAAAAATCCTCTCCCCTGTTGCTAAATGCGACCTCCTGATCAGATAATATACCCCGCATGCGCAAAGAGTGAATACGAACTCCGGACACCAATCCGCCCCGTGCGCCTATTACTACCTCATCGGTAGTTATGTGCTCTGACTGATTTCTATGCTTCCCCATTCGCATAGCCGTAGCTAATGCCGTACCTGAAGGAGCATCAGGTTTTGATTCTTCGTGACGCTCAATGATTTCGGCGGAATCGAAATGAGCTGAAGCCATTTCAGCAAAGCGCATCATGAGTACGGCACCTATTGAAAAATTAGGTACTATCAGACATCCGGGATCATCTTCACCCCAGAAAGACTTTAATTCCCTGATCCGATCTTCAGTAAAACCAGAGGTACCAACAACAACGATCATTCCTTTGGCACGCCATTTTTTAAGATTTTCCATAACCACGCCCGGAGGTGCACATTCCACAATTATTTGAGCATTTATATTTTTAATGGAATCCTCTATTTCCATCCCTGCCACCATTTTTCCGGCATGACCCGGAGCATAAACTCCCGTAAGTTGCATATCGTTAGCGTTTGAAATACCATGTGCAATTACACCGCCTAACCGGCCCTTTGCTCCTGAAACTGCTACTTTCATACTGTATTTATTTTATGTTGTGTTTTTTTTGCAGGAAATCCAGTGGCCTGACGAAAAATTGTTTCCACCGCAACAGGATTTATTGCCACCCAGCGATATAGCATTTGCCATGCAAATTTCTCGCTTACAAAGGCATATTCATTGTTGGGATTTACATTTCTTGAATAGGCAGAAATGCTATATTTCCCGGTTTCGGTTTCAACGAGGTAGTTGGAATTCTCTAAGCCATCAAGTTTTTTAATTTTGGTAGCATCTATTTTAAACTCTTTAAGTAAAATGGCCTTCACTGGTTCTATACTATGATTTAGTAATAGATGGTGGTAAAGTACGCAAACACTCCGAACTACCCAATATTCAGCGAGCGATTTTTTTTAATTGTCCATATGACAATATCATTGCAACCCTGTCCGGGATGATCATTTAACATCCTTGTAGATTAGATTAGATTAGATTAGATTAGATTCAATTCTAATCTATCTTATTCATCACTGGCTTGCCACTTGTAGTCAATCCCGTTAATTTTAACTTAAATTAACCTGAGAATACTATGAAATTACGCAAAACACTGGTAGCTGTTGTCCTCCTTGCCTCCGGGCTATGTCTAACATCGGTTAACCATTTAAGCTTAAAATCCCAGAATACCTCCCCCATCAAGGCTGGATTTGCGAAGGTGAAGATCACACCTATCCAACCTGTGAGAATGAGCGGATATGCGGCCAGGTCTGAACCTTTTAAAACTGTTCATGATGACCTGTTTGCAACTGCAGCCGTTTTTGATAATGGGGTTGTAAAAACATGTGTTATTACTAGTGATGTTATTGGATTCTCCAATCAATTTACCGATGAGACCAGGGCAATGATTGAGAAAAAAACAGGTATACCCTCGGACAATGTATTAATCACCGCTGTGCATAACCACGGGGGACCACTGACGGGTGTCTATCAATCAGAATTAACTGAAAATGAGCAGAGTTACATCGAGCTACTTCAAGCAAACATTGTACAATCGGTAGCCGAAGCAAATAGCAAACTTCAACCTGTAAAAATTGGTACCGGGAAAGGAACCTGCAATATGAATATGAACCGGCGGGCAAGACATGGGGAAGGCGGTGTGTGGCTAGGCAGGAATCCCGATGGTGTCTGTGATCATGAAGTGGGTGTGATCCGTGTTGATGATTTATCGGGGAAAACGATTGGAATAATGATCAACTGGCCTTGTCACGCCACAACGGGAGGGCAGGAGAATTATCAGATCACAGGTGACTGGCCGGGGGCAACTGCCCGTAAGGTCGAAGAGACTTATCCGGATGCTGTTGTGATGGTCTCAGCGGGCGCCTCGGGGGATATTAACCCAATTTATGGACCTAATGACAATTTTAATAATATCAATGCCATTGGAGCTCTCCTTTCCGAAGAAGTATTCCGGGTTTCGGAGTCCATTGAAACCGCGCAGGTCGATCATCTGAAGATTGTAAATAGCACTATCATAGCCGAAGGAAAAAAAAGAAGTGAATCACGGATGCCAAATGTTACGCTTGATCCTAACGATCCGGTTGAAATACGAGTGACAGCCGTAAAAATTGGCCAAAATATAATCCTGGGAATTTCGGGAGAACTCATGAATGAAATTGGTTTAGATATCAAGCATAATTCATCCTATAAAAACACTTTTATCTATACGCATTGCAATGGGAGCAGCGGCTACCTTTGCACGGACAAGGCCTATAAAGAGGGCGGTTACGAGCCCATGGTGTCCAGGACAATGCCTGGAACTGAGGATTTAATTAAAGATGCTTTCAAACAGCTGATAAATGAGCTTTAAAACGGATATTTTATAAAAAGGTCAGGGATATTTTAAGGTCTCCTTGATAATAGCACCCTGGTTTTTGCTCTTTTAATTTGATTTTGAGGCTTATATGCTTCTTTTTCATTTTCTTTTGCTTACCCAAAAGAAAACGAAACAAAAGAAAAAGGTACCACGCCCAAAGCCATACTTCCCCGCTAAACCCACGTGCCATCCCTGCGCAAAATGTCCAATAACCAATTTATAATCAAGTGTGCTTTGTAAATATTGGACATTTTGGAGGCCAGCCTCCGCTAATTCCTTCAGTATGGCCACGCCGGGCGTGGACACCCAGCCGCACCTGGGTACCAAACGTACTAATTATTAGGATTGTTCTGCATTAAATAAACAAGGATGCCTTTTTAATAACCATTCGCATTTTGCCTGTAATACAACTAGTTACAAATTAATCGCTTTGGGGGATTAAAACTTGCAGAATTAAAGTGGATCCAACATTTACCGACTGTTTAGTTAAGCAACGATTTCCTGTTTTCGTAAATTTTTGTAATGGCATTAACAATATCATCCATATCTGACCGGGTTCCAAGTAAAATACTTTGGTAAAATGTTATCGCCTCATTGGCGAGCTTATCGTTTCCGGGCAATTGGTTTTCTTCCCGCCACCTGTCCAGCCGTTCTTTGGAAAAAAGCCTTTTATATCCCCTGGAATTCAATGCTTCTTCAATCAAACCATCATAATTTTGTTTACCATAACCTCCAGAACAGGGGACTCCTTCTGCACGTAAAGCTTTCATAAACTTCTCCCTGGAAACATCTCCAAATTCTTTTGAAACAAACCGGAATGGATACATGTGGTAGGCGGACCTGTTATTCCCCTCAACCAGTCTGCAGGGATGGATCCCGGGAACCTCATTCAATTTTTTATCCAGGTATAACGCATTATCCAGCCTGATCTCTGCATCTTTTTCAATACGGTTCATTTGCGAAAGCAGCATAATAGCCTGCATCTGCTGCATCCGCCGGTTACTGCCACGCGTAGGATAATCTGAGGTTGCTTTCACACTTCCAAATGGCCGTCCACAATTGTGAAATGAATAACAACGATCCATTATATTATCGTCGTTTCCCAAAATTGCCCCTCCTTCACCTGTTGGCAAATTCTTTGAGTTCTGGAAACTAAAGCATCCCAAATCACCAATGGTACCAAGCTTTTTCCCATTGTACTCACCCAGCCACGCCCGGCAGGCATCTTCAATAACTTTCAGGTTATTCCTTTTGGCTATCGCATTTACTTTATCCATGTCAACCGGTAAGCCATAAATATGAACAGGTACAATTGCCGTAGTTCGATCGGTGATTTTTTCTTCAATCTTTGATGGATCCATTAAAAATGTTTCGGGATCTGTATCCACAAAGACCGGCAATGCTTTATTGATAAATATTGAATTGTAGGTTGCTATAAACGTGTAGGGTGAAACTAAAACTTCATCACCGGCATCCACACCCGAAACCTGTAAGGCTACCAACAGCGCAGTGGTTCCACTGGCAGTTGCCAGGCATCTTTTAGCACCCATTAACTGCGCGTATTCAACTTCAAATTCCGATACATATTCTCCTCTTCCACGCCACCACCTCCCGCTTCGGAGCATTTTTACTACGGTGTCCTCTGCCCCTTCATCCCAAACCGGCCATTCAGGCCAGGCTTTACTCCTGACCTTCTCACCTCCCAACAGCGCTAATTTGTCTGAACTGTTAGAACCAAAGGAGGTAAATGAAAGGTTGGTCATCGCTCCAATCGCTCCAATTGCCCCAACCGATCCTGTAACTATTGCCTGTCGACGGGAAATTTTCAGCTTTTTCATGGTTTATGTTTTATTAGATTTAAGAAAGATTTAATTTACCGAATAAGAACGTCAAATACAATCAAAAAAATGAGATGGAGAATTCTGGAGTAAAGATATTCATGGCCACCTTATGAGGGATTCAAAAAACAAAAAAGAATACAACCAAAGAACATCTTTGGAACCAGTTGATATCTATTTATCCAATGCAGTTCCCTATCATTTCCTTTTGACGGAAATGCTTTACTTCCAGATCCTTTGAATGATGATTTCTAAGGTAAATTTTGGCAATCTGACTAATATCACATTGCTACATGACCCCAGTCATACTCGAAGTTTGCTTTAAAATCTAGCTTTAAGTTGAGGTTTTCATTTTCGAGAAAATTTATCAAGTGATTGAACTATTGATTTTATTATGAGGAAATATTTACTCAAGATAAGGCTATTGCATGTTCTTCAGACAGCCTTATTCAATTATGATGATCAAATATGATAATGAAAACCTGGTCCTGATATTGAATTGTAGTTTGTCACATTATAAAAACTAATCATTTTTCCTGTACCCTAACATGAAACAGCAATGAAAATGAAACAAAGTAGATGGTTAATTTCGGCATTTGTCGTTCTGATTTGCATAACGAATGTTTATGCACAAGACTGGCCCCAGTATCTTGGACCAAATAGAAATGGTGTGTCTGCCCAGAAAAATATTTTGCACAAGTGGCCACAAAACGGTCCGGAAGTTCTTTGGACTGTTGATGTGGGTATTGGTTTTGGCGGACCTGTTGTCAAAGACGGCAAGGTCTATTTACTGGATAGAGACGATGATGTTGGTGATAACCTGAGGTGTTTTGAACTTTCCAGCGGAAAAGAACTCTGGAATTTTGATTATGAATCTCCAGGGTCTGTTATGTTTCCTGGTTCACGAAGTGTACCGATTTTAGATGGCAATCATGTTTATTGGTGTGGGCCCTACGGTGACCTGTATTGTATAGACATTTACACTCACAAGCCCGTCTGGAATAAGAATATATGGACGGATTTCGGCGGCGGTAAAGTTCCGAGATGGGCAATTACCCAGTGTCCTATGGTGTATGATGGTTTGCTTATAGTGGCTTCTCAGGCCCCCCAGGCGGGTGTTGTGGCATATGACAAGCTCACCGGAGATGTGAAATGGACAACTTCGTCCCTGGGTAATGCCGGATATGTTAGCCCGGTTGTCGTTAAAGTTAGTGGAGAAGACCATATTGTCATGATCAGTGCATCCGAAAGAGGATCTGGTGGTGGCGGCAAAGTTGCAGGTATTGCCCCCCTTACCGGGAAAATTCTGTGGGAATATACGAACTGGCAATGTCGTATTCCGGTACCAAATGCAGTTGATGCCGGTGAAGGTAGAGTGCTTATAACAGGCGCATACGAAGCCGGTTCGGCGATGATAAAAGTTGAAAAGAAAGTTGATGGCAGTTACAACGTTACTGAGCTCTATAAAAATGAAGATTTTGGCGCTCATACAAAACCGCCACTGTTGCATGAAGACTATTTCTATGTACAATACACAACCAACGAGCGTCGTGACGGCCTGGTGTGTATGAGTATGGATGGCCAGATTATGTGGAAAACGGGTCGTTCACCTTCGTTTATCAGGGGCAGTATGATTCTTGCCGACGGGCTTATTTTGGCTACCGATGGTGACAAGAATTTGTATCTGATAGAGCCTGATCCATCTGAATTCAAGCCGATTGCATTTGCAGAATTGCTGGGAGCAGAAACCAGTGGAGATGGGGGTGCAAGATTTGGAACTCAAAACTGGGCACCAATAGCACTTGCTGATGGCAAGCTTTTGATCAGGGATCAAAGCCAGTTAAAGTGCGTGAAAGTTGCCGAATGATTTCTGTTAAGCCTTGTTTAAAATTTTATTGTCATTCAGGTGCTATACCTGATTGTAAAAAGCCATCGCTATGAAAGGGCTCACAAAAGGAGATGGTCCCCATTGGGCACATCCTGTTATAAAGAGGGGAATATTATACGTACGGCATGGATCGGCATTAATGGCATATAAAATTAAATAATCATATCATGATGTATGTATGAAGACTCCTAACAACATACTGCTTACCATCACCTCAATGATTTTTGTGCTGGCCTTATTATGGTGGAATTTTTCCGGTCCCGGGATCGACCTGAATATGAGCAAACCGGGAATGGATAACCGGGGAAGTGGAGATTCCGGGTTTAATGAGGTAATCAATATTGGTGAATTCTTTAAAAGGTTTCTTTCCACTGAGCCAACATTTGCTGAATCCTGGCCAAGATTCAGAGGTAGTGATTTTGACAACATCAATAAATCAGGAATCAGGCTTATTGATCAATTTGGTGAAGATGATCCTAAGATCCAATGGTCGGTGGACCTGGGCGAAGGCCATGCAGGACCCGCTGTTTATAAGGGATTGGTCTATGTGCTTGATTATGATGAGGAAGCAAAAGCTGACATGCTACGATGCTTTTCACTGAAAGACGGACAGGAATTATGGAGAAGATGGTACAATGTAAAAATCAAAAGAAACCACGGAATGTCTCGAACCATACCTGCTGTAACCGATAAATATATCCTTACCATCGGCCCGCGGTCCCATGTAATGTGCCTTGATAGATCAACAGGTGATCTGCTCTGGAGTATCGATGTGGAAAAACAATACGAAGCCAAAATACCTCTTTGGTATTCGGGTCAATGTCCATTAATAGATAATGATACGGCCATTATTGCCACGGCAGGAAAAGCACTTTTGATAGCTGTGGATTGCCAGACCGGGGAAATTCTTTGGGAAACACCGAATACCAACGGATTGAAAATGTCTCATTCATCCATCATACCCTGGGAATTCGGTGGCACTAAAATGTACGTCTACAGTGCGGTAGGTGGCGTTGTGGGTATAGCCGCGGAAGGCCCTGATGCGGGAAAGGTATTGTGGGAATCGCTAAAATGGGGCTGCTCGGTTGTAGCGCCTGCACCTGTTTGCATGCCCGACGGGAAGGTATTCCTGACAGCAGGTTATGGGGCAGGAAGTATGGTTTTCCAGGTTTCCGAAGAGAATGGAAATTTCAGCATCGAAAAGCTCTATGATTACAAACCCAAAGATGGCCTCTCCTGCGAAATGCAAACTCCAGTGTTTTACGACGGAATGGTATACGGCATAATGCCAAAAGATGCTGCCGCACTAAGAAATCAGTTGGTGTGTGTAGATCCCAATGATTTCAGGAAAATTGTCTGGTCCAGTGGTAAAACAAACCGATTTGGCCTTGGACCCTACATCATTGCTGATGGTAAGTTTTATATCCTGAGTGACGATGGAACATTGTCAATTGTCAGACCAAACAAAACCGAGTTCATATTGATGGACCAGCTGAAAGTATTTGAGGCACATGATGCCTGGGCGCCAATGGCAATTGCCGATGGATATCTCTTATTAAGGGATGACGGTAAAATGATTTGTTTAGACATGAAGAAAGGATAATTGTCATATCATGAAAAAATACCTGGTATATACAATTCTTATTGTCCTTGGGGCACTTATCGTATCCATTATTCTAGGTGATATTATTAAAAATGACATAAACAAGAAAAATCCGTATGCTTACAACCTGGAAGATTTTAAGAAGATTGATCCGTCATTGATCAAGTACCGGGAGGTGAAGCGTATTAATGTAAGTTTTTCGGGCCCAAAAGCATTTGATTACCATGAGGGACTTTTTTGTATTGCCTATGAAAATCATTTACAGGTAATTGATACCACTGGCCAGGAATACTTTAATAAATCCATTGATGACCCAATAACAAGTATCTCATTTGCCCCGAACGGGAATATCTTTCTGGGTTGTAAAAATCATATTAAAATTTATAACCTGAATGGCGATTTGGTTGATAAATGGGATATTATTGATTCAAGTGCCTACATTACATCAATAGCTTTTAAAGAAGATGTGATGTTTATCGCCGATGCAGGTGGTTCGCAGATACACAGGTTTAGCTTAACGGGCGAAAAATTAAATTCCTTTGATGGTACAGTAAGAATTGATAGTGACATAGGTTTCATTGTCCCCAGTCCTTATTTTGATATAGCTGTAGATCCGCATAACCAGCTATGGGTTGCCAATACGGGTTTGCAATCTATCGAAAATTATACCGATGACGGGGTGTTTCGTTCAAACTGGGGCGAGCCATCTTTTACCCTTGAGGGTTTTATCGGATGTTGCAATCCTGCCCAATTTTCCATTTTATCCAATGGCTCATTCGTAACCTGTGAGAAAGGAATAGTCAGGATCAAAATATACGGGCCTTCCGGTGAATTGGAAAGTGTAGTTGCTTCTCCAAGTGATTTTAATCCGGATTCGGAACCGGCAGATCTTGCTGTAGATGAAAAAGATTGCATTTATGCCCTGGATATTTCCAGGAAAATGATCAGAAAATTTGAACGCAAAAAAAGCTAATGGATAGAAAAAGATTTATTACAAGCATTAGCAGGTGGCTTCTGGCAGGAGGGTTACTTGGAACGACCGGGTTGCTACTATATCGTCGAGAGGTTGGTGATCCTGGTAATTGTTTTGTTAATCCTTATTGTAAGCGTTGCGGCAAGAATAACTCCTGCGCAATAATAGCTGCGGCAAATCCTGATAATAATGAAAGAAAAGCCGGAAAATAAAACCCTGAAACGGAGGGATTTCATCCAGAGTTCAGCCCGGTTTGGTATGGTATTGGGCTTGGGTGGACTTGGAGGTTTGCTCGCAGACAGATCAAAAACCGGGGAGTATGTGTGGCAAATCGATCCGTTTGAGTGTATGCAATGCGGCCGGTGTGCCGATGAATGTGTGGTAACACCGTCAGCTGTAAAATGTGTGCATGCCTTCGATCTATGTGGTTACTGCGATCTGTGTGGAGGGTATTTCAGACCCGGTGTGATGGATCTGAACACAGGTGCGGAAAACCAGCTATGTCCCACATCGGCTATTAAGCGAAGCTATGTTGAGGAACCGTTTTTTGAATACACCATCGATGAGGACCTCTGCGTTGGTTGCGCAAAATGCGTAAAAGGATGCTCCGCATTTGGAAATGCATCTCTTCATATTCAAATCAAGCATGACCTCTGTGTTAATTGTAACCAATGTGCGATCGCAAGAATGTGTCCATCGGATGCCATCATCCGTGTACCCGCTGACGATCCCTACATGGTAAAAGGAGAATTCATTAAAACTTGATGGGAGGATTTTGAAATACAGATTATTAAAAATATCGATTTTCATATCCTCATTGCTGATTTCATGGATAACCTATGCACAGCAAAGGTTTCCACGACCTGAGTTTGATAAAGAACATCAGTCACCATCGCTTTCATTGCCTGAACCGGATCACGCCATCGTAGACTTCTTCGATGTACTGGTACTTTTTATAGTTCTTTCATTGATGACATTTCTTGTCCTAAAAAAGCGATCAAGGAAAGGTGTACTCTATATCTCTATATTTTCATTGGCCTATTTTGGATTTTATAGAGAAGGATGCATTTGCTCGATTGGAGCCATCCAGAACGTAACGCTTGCACTATCAGATCCAAACTATGCTATTTCATTATCAGCGCTGGCTTTTTTTATGCTTCCTTTACTTTTCGCTCTTTTTGTAGGACGTGTATTTTGCGGAGGGGCTTGTCCTCTGGGTGCCATTCAGGACCTGCTCATTATCAAACCTATTTCATTACCTATTGGAGTAAGAAAAGCGCTTGGCCTGATACCCTATGTCTATCTTGGTCTAGCTATATTATATGCTGCTGCTCAAACTGATTTTATTATCTGCAGTTATGATCCTTTTGTAGGGATATTCCGAATGGATGCCAGCTTTAACATGTTTGTACTGGGAGGAAGCTTTTTAATCATCGGTATGTTTGTAGGAAGGCCTTACTGCAGGTTCCTGTGTCCGTATGGTGTTCTGCTTAGCTGGATGTCGGGTGTATCAAAAAAACATCTGACCATCACTCCTGCTGAATGTGTTGATTGTAAGTTGTGTCAAAATTCATGCCCGATGGATGCGATCAAGGAACCCATCAATGGCCCCGTTTCCGGGAAAAAAGACATCAACAGGTTCATTATTTCAGCGCTATTGATACCCCTATGGATATTTTTGGGCGGTTATATTGTATCCAGTTCGCATGTTTTTCTTTCCAAAGGAAATCGCACGGTACAGCTGGCTGAATTGCTGATCACCGATCCGGAACTGAAAGAAGATCCTGATCACATTGATATCCAAACCTTCCTGTCCAAAGGAAAAACCATGGATGAATTGGTTAATGAAGCTACTATTATTCGACAGCAATTTTATGCCGGTGGCTGGGTATTGGGAGGATTTCTGGGTCTTGCATTCGGCGTAATCTTTACCAGGGAAACCATATTCCGCAGCAGGGGTGACTACGAACCGGACAAGGGTAATTGTGTCAGTTGTGCCCGCTGTATGAAATTTTGTCCGGTTGGAAAACCGGATTTCGATGCCATAATGAATCAAATAAATGAGGAAAAGGGATAAACAAATATTGGCATTACGAACAGCATACATTGCTGGTATTTTTTCACTCGTCATCTGCTCGGTGATGTTGTTGAATTATTGGCAGCTCGTAACCACAGATCCATTGGAAAGTGAAATACTGAAGTCGCTGGTAGAAAGATTACAGGAGGATACCAACAATGAAGAGCTGAAGCTTGAGATAAGAAACCTGGACTTAATGGCCAGAAGTGCATATTTTACCAATCAATGGCAAATCAGGTCGGGTGCCTATTTGTTGATAGGCGGGATAATCATCATGGTCTTCGCATTACGTATTTACTATTCATCAAAAGCCGAAATCATTCAGCCTGAGGCAAAAGACTCAAGCCTCGATATTGAATTGTTCATTTCAAGAAAATGGATATTATACACCCTATCCATTCTATTCGGACTTGCTTTAATTGCCGCATTTCTTTCTGTAGATCATCTATCGGAGTCATATGTTTTGGGTGAATTATCAGATCAGAAAGAGCAGGTACCAGAACAACAGATCATACCTCGAAATGCCGCGATGTCAATTCCGGAAGATGAAGTATCAGAATCAATTGGAACAAGAACCGGTAAAGATGCCGTCACTGGCACTGAGCCATCATTAGTACCTGCGGACAATCCGGAAGAGGATCTTGTAGTAGAATATCTGTCAGCGATCGAATCAGAATCAGTCAAAGTTCCCGACCATAATGATATTATTAAGAATTTCCCTTCATTCAGGGGGCCATTCGGTTTAGGGATCGCTTATCATAAAAATATTCCAACGGCATGGGATGGTGCATCTGGAAAAAATATAAAATGGAAAACTTCGGTTCCATTACCAGGCGTAAGTTCACCTGTATTGTGGGATAATTTAATTTTTTTGACAGGAGCGGATGCGAACGTTCAATCGGTTTTTTGTTTTGACGCTCAGACCGGAAAGCTGGTATGGGAACATAAAGTGTCTTTGAACTACCGACCTCCCGGAAAAGTAGATCCGATGGATGACACGGGATTTGCTGCTCCCTCTGCTGCAACAGATGGAAGATATGTCTTTGCCATTTTTCCAACCGGTGACCTGGTCTGCCTTGATCAGAATGGGGATAGCATGTGGTCAAAAAATATTGGCGTACCCGATAACCATTATGGACATTCTTCCTCCTTACTCGTTTGGAAAAATTTACTCTTAATTCAATTTGACACCAACGTAACGGGAAAGGTCCTTGCACTCGACGTCCATTCAGGAGACCTGGTATGGGAAACAACCCGATCTTCAAAAATATCCTGGGCTTCTCCGATATTGGCAAATTTTGGGGATCATTTTGAGTTAATTTTAGCTTCCAGTCCTCATGTTTCTGCTTATGATCCTGAAAGTGGAAAAGAACTATGGTCGTTCGATTGTCTCTCGGGCGAAGTGGGCCCTTCACCTGCATTCCATAACGGGATTGCATTTGTGGCTAATGAATATGCCAAGCTGACTGCCTTTAAACCCGGGGCTCCACCATCCGTTCTTTGGGAAAACAATGAATACCTTCCCGAGGTTTCCAGTCCGGTTGCTGCTAAAGATCTATTATTCGTAGGTACCAGTTATGGAGTGATCGCATGTTACAGTAGCAACACGGGTGAAATATTATGGGAATATGATTGTGACCGGGGTTTTTATGCTTCACCAATCATTATTGATGATAAAGTGTACTTTCTGGACAGGGGTGGCAAGATGTATATCTTTTCAGTAGACGGTACATTAAACTTCATAAACGATCCGGAATTGGGAGAAAGAACGGTAAGTACGCCGGCATTTTCCGAAGGCAGGATCTATATCAGGGGTATTGATCATTTATACTGTATTGGCAGCTAGTATGACAGAAGGCAATAACATATTAGCTAAAATTCTTCAGGATCATGGCGGAGACCAGAAATCGGTGATACCCCTGTTGCAGGCTATTCAGGATAATTATAACTACCTGCCCCCTGATGTTCTGAAGGACGTCTGTGACCAAACGGAAATTACACCCGCCTTGATCATGGGAGTGGCAAGTTTTTATTCCCAGTTCAGATTGCAGCCCACCGGCAAACACATCATAAAAGTATGTGCGGGCACCGCCTGCCACGTAAAGAGAGCTGAACTTGTTCATGATGCAATGATCAGGGAGTTAAAGCTTGAAGAGGGGCAACATACAGATAACCATGGGAATTACACCCTTGAAAAAGTGAATTGCCTGGGTTGTTGTACATTGGCTCCGGTGGTTCAAATTGATGAAATTACCTATGGTCATGTAGATGTCGAATCAGTAAGTAAGATTGTAAAGTCATTTGGGCAACAACAACGGCATTCAAAAAAACCAGTCGCCAGGCAGGGTGAGAACAACGAATACCAGGGGGAAATCCGAATTGGCCTTGGTTCATGCTGTGTTGCAAGCGGCAGTGAAGATGTTAGAAATTCAATTCAATCGGCTTTAATAGAGAATGAACTGAATGTGCGAATGAAAAGAGTGGGTTGTGTAGGTATGTGCCACCAGGTGCCTTTATTGGAAATTATTCCAAATGGGAAAAAATCGACGTTGTACTCAAAAGTTCAGCCCTCCGACGTAAAACCGATCATCAATCAACATTTCAAACCCCAGGGGCTTTTGCAGAGGTTACGCTCATCCTTGTACGACTTTGTAGAGGAACTACAAACGGATAAAAACTGGGAAGGCGTCAATCAATATCACCTCAATGTCCGTGAAGATCATGTTTCAGCATTTCTAGGAAGACAAATTCCCATTGCTTCAGAATTTCGCGGTGCCATTGATCCATTGGATATTCAAGAATATACATATCATTACGGATTTAAAGCCCTTGAAATTGTGCTGGCTGATTACTCCCCGGAAAGTGTCATCGAAAAGGTGAAAAGCAGTGGGCTGCGTGGAAGAGGCGGCGCTGGATTTCCTACCGGCGAAAAATGGGGATTGCTCAGGAACCAAGAAAGTGATACCAAATACATCATATGCAATGGTGATGAGGGTGATCAGGGAGCATTTATGGACAGGATGCTGCTTGAATCGTATCCTTACAGGATCATAGAAGGAATGATCATTGCTGCATACGCTACGCAGGCGACCAAAGGTTATTTCTATATACGGGCTGAATATCAGCTGGCAGTTAAACGGATCCGGGAAGCGATTAAAATATGTAGACAACAGGGGTATCTTGGAGAAAACATACTAAACTCAGGGCAGAGTTTTGATATTGAGATTTTTGAAGGGGCAGGAGCATTTATTTGTGGTGAGGAAACTGCCTTGATCGCTTCAATTGAGGGAAACAGGGGACTTCCCAGTCTAAGGCCTCCCTACCCTGTTGAAAAAGGCCTTTGGAATAATCCAACATTGGTCAACAATGTAGAGACCCTTGCACAAGTCCCTTATATTATCAGAAATGAACTCGAAAAATACACCTGCCATGGCACTCCTGACTCAAAGGGTACTAAAGTGTTTGCTTTGGCAGGGAAAATTAACCGTGGTGGCTTAATAGAAGTGCCTATGGGGATAACCACCAGGGAAATCATTGAAGAAATTGGTGGAGGTGTGGCTGATGGAAAAAAACTGAAAGCAGTCCAAATTGGTGGTCCTTCAGGTGGGTGCGTACCGTACTGGCTGGCAGATACACCGATAGATTATCATTCATTGAAGGAGGTAGGCGCAATGATGGGATCGGGCGGTTTGGTTGTACTCGATGAAACTGACTGCATGGTTGACATCGCACGGTACTTCCTTTCTTTTACTCAAAGTGAATCCTGTGGAAAATGTACCTTTTGCCGGGTAGGTACCAGGAGGATGCTCGATATCCTGAATTCCATTTGCGAAGGCCACGGAAAAATAAATGACCTCGAAGAATTGGAGAAACTTGCCAAATGGACCACAAGAGGTAGTCTCTGCGGTCTGGGACAAACTGCCCCAAACCCGGTCCTGTCAACGCTCAATTATTTCAGGGAAGAATACGAGGCTCATATCGATGGAAAATGTCCTGCCGGGAAATGCCAGGATTTGATCACCTATACCATTGACGAAAAATGTATTGGTTGCACCAAATGTGCTCAAAATTGTCCGGTTGATGCTATTGCTTTTACTCCTTACGAGGTACATACTATTGACCAGGAGTTGTGCATCAAGTGTGACAGTTGTAAACAGGTTTGTCAGGAAAACGCAGTTTCGGTGAGTTGAAAGTATATGGAGATTAAAATCAAAGTAAACGGAACAGAGAGAAATGCCCTCAAAGGGCACACAATACATGATGTGCTCGAAAAAGAAGGTATTGAAATTCCAACCATGTGCTTTCTGAAAGAGACAGGGCATTTTCCTACATGCATGGTATGCGTAGTGAAGGATCAAAAAACAAACAAACTCGTGCCTTCATGCAGTACACTTGTTATGAAAGGCATGGATATCGTCACCCACGATGAAGAAATTGCAGAGGCAAGAAAAACCGCCCTGGAATTGTTGTTAAGTGATCATGTCGGTGAATGCGCTGCTCCCTGTCAAACCGGGTGCCCGGCGTTTATGGATATTCCTCTAATGAACCGATTGCTGGCGAAAGGTATGTTCGATGAGGCATTGAGGGTGGTTAAAAAAGATATTGCCCTTCCGGCGGTACTCGGTAGGATCTGTCCTGCTCCCTGTGAACGGGCATGCAGAAGGAGGATCATAGACGAACCGGTTTCTATCTGTTTACTAAAAAGATATGCTGCTGATCATGACCTTGGCCATAATGCACCATTTTTGCCGGAAAGAGAGATCTTAAATGGCAAAAAGATTGGCATCATCGGCGCTGGTCCTGCAGGTTTATCCGCAGCCTATTTTCTCCTGCAAAAAGGGTATCAATGTACTATATATGACAAAAATCCGCTCCCCGGTGGTGCTTTGAGATATGCAGTTCCCGATGACCGGCTTCCAAAAAATGTTTTGGATGAGGAGATTGAAATCATCATACAAATGGGCGCTGTTTTTAAAATGAACCAGGAATTGCAAAAGGATGAACTGGAAAAGCTAAGAAAAGAATATGATGGTGTGATTGTATCTACCGGAGAAGACAATGCAGATTTTGACGGACTGGTTAAGAAACATCACTCGTTTATCGTTGAAAAACTGACACATCAATCCAACATCGAAGACGTATTTGTTATTGGCAGCGCTATTAAACCCGGGCGCGTCGCTATCCGTGCTGTTGCACATGGTAAGGAAGCAGCCATTGCCATGGATCAATACCTGAAAGGCAATCCTGTAAACGGTGATCTCCGTATGTTTATCTCACGCTACGGATTAATGATCAAGGATGATCACCCTGCTTTTATGGCGGAAACCGACGATGGCCCCAGGATTGAAACCATTGACAAAAAAGGATTCTCGCTTGATGAAGTTAAAAAGGAAGCGGCAAGATGCATGCATTGTGATTGCAGGAAAAAGGATGACTGTAAGTTGAGGATCTTTTCTGATCAATTCAAAGCAGAACAAAAAAGGTTTTTCCCAAAAGAAAGATCACCAATCCGGAAAATATTCAGGAACAAACCGGTAGTTTATGAACCCGAAAAATGTATAAAATGCGGTATTTGTGTCAAGATCACTGCAATGCAAAAGGACAGAGTAGGTTTAACCTACATCGGTAAAGGGTTTGACGTGGAGATTAGGGTTCCCTTTGAGAATTCCCAAAATAATATACTTGAAAAAACAGCAAAACTATGCGCTGAAAAATGCCCGACCGGGGCTTTGGCTATGACTAATTATGAAAATTTATAAACACATAGTATTAATATTTGTTGGCCTGCTGTTAACAGTTGAAAAAACTGCAGGACAAACCAGGGATGAATGGGCCAACTTCAGAGGAAACACTAGCTTAACAGGAACGAGCAGAGCAAGAATCAAAGTGCCTTTGGAATTAAAATGGGCCTTTCAAACAAGTGACGATATTATTGCTGCTCCAATTATTGGAGGGAATACAATTTATGTAAGTTCAGTCGATGGGATTATCTATGCCATAGACTTTAAAGGGAATCTAATATGGCAGTATCAAACAGATAACTCCATAGAAGCTCCTGCGCTTTATCGTAATGGAAAGGTATTCATAGGAAATTTAAGCGGTGTGCTGCATGCATTGGATGCAAGAAGCGGACAACTACTTTGGACTTACGAAACTGAAAGCAACATCATAGGATCAGCAAATTATTTCAATCGTGCAAAAAAAACATACCTGGTCGTGGGTAGTTACGATTTTTATCTCCATTGCATTGAAGCGGAAACAGGCAAATCCGTGTGGAAATATGAATCCAATAATTATGTAAATGGAGCAGCTTCTATTGCTAAGGATATCGCATTTTTTGGTGGATGTGATGGCTATTTACATATGGTGGATCTGCATAATGGTTCGAGCAGCAAAAAAATCGAAGTGGCTAGTTATATAGCAGGTTCTACAGCAATCTCAGGAAATTTGGCGTATACCGGAGACTATGATGGATTGTTTTCTTGCATTGATATCAAAAACGGAAAAATAAAATGGCAATGGGATAATCCCTCAAATGATTTGCCCATATTGGGTTCACCTTCAGTTTCAGATAAACGTGTCGTAATTGGAGGGCAGGATAAATTTGTAAGGTGTTTCAAAAAGGATAACGGTGCCCTTCTTTGGTCATTTAATGCTGGAGGGCGGATTGATGCATCCCCTGTCATCGCAAGGAACATTGTCATTATCGCTACGATGGATGGCATGATGTATATTTTGAACCTTGAGAATGGGGAAAAGCTTTGGTCCTATGAAATTGGAAGTGCCATAGCACATAATCCGGCTGTGATCAATGGAAGAATTATAGTCGGCGCAAGAGACGGAAACGTTTATTGTTTTGAAAATTGATTTTATTATTAAAACTGTCGATTACCATGCAAATAGTGCATATAGTCCCGGGGTCAGGTGGTAGCTTTTATTGTAGTAATTGTCTGAGGGACAGCAAATATATTCAGGGATTAAAGAAAGCAGGGGCTGAAGTGGTTAAAATTCCCATGTATCTTCCACTTTTTGCTGATGAGCACGATCTCGAGGACGTTCCTGTATTTTATGGTGCAATAAATCTGTACCTAAAACATACATTCCCCATTTTACGGAAATCACCTCCATGGTTTGACAGAATTCTTAATTCCAGACCCGCCCTGAAGCTTGCTGCACATATGGCCGGATCAACCAATCCCAGGGGATTGGAAGAAATGACCATCTCCATGTTGCTTGGAGAGCTGGGCGAACAGAAAGAGGAGCTGGACAAATTGATTGACTGGATTGGTGAGCACAGTAATGCTGAAGTAATTCACATATCAAATGCATTACTATCAGGTCTTGCTAAACGAATAAAAGAAAAGCTGGATGTTATAGTAGTCTGTACTCTTCAGGATGAGGATGTATGGGTAAATGCAATGGAAGAAAATTTCAAAATCAAAACCTGGGAGCTTATGAAGGAAAGAGCTCGGGATGTGGATGTATTTTTTGCTGTCAGCAATTACTATGCAAATAAGATGAAACGATTGCTGGCCATTCCTGATGATAAACTTTATACCCATCACCTGGCAATTGCACCTGAAGATTATACTAACACATCTAAAAGGCCACTTCACATTGGCTATATGTCCAGAATGTGTGAAAGCAATGGTCTCGAAGTATTGGTAGATGCTTTTATTATACTAAAAGAGGATTCCCGATGGGAAAATGTGAAATTAGTAGTCGCCGGTGGATCAACCAGTGATGATCTGCAATTCATAAAGAAAATAAAAGGAAAAATTCAACAGGCCGGTTTACGGGAATTTGTTGATTTCCACAAAGATTTTGAAGAAAAAGGACGCCACGACTTTTTTAATAAGATCTCCTTATTATCGGTACCGGTGCTTGAAGGTGAAGCCTTTGGGCTATACCTCCTGGAGGCAATGGCTTCAGGAGTACCTGTTGTCCAACCCGCTTTGGGGGCATTCCCCGAAATAATTGAAAAAGCAGGAGGAGGTGTTGTCTATCAATCAAATACGCCCGCTGAACTGGCAGGTACTTTAGCCGATCTTTTGTCGGACCCATCAAGAGTATCAGCATTAAGTAAAGCAGGTAAAGAGGGAGTAAAACAGAAATTCAATATTCACCATCAGGCAAGTGAAATTATCAAATTCTACAAAAGGATTAAGGATCAAAACAATTTAGAATCAGATGCTGCTTAAACTAACGAATATATATAAATCCTATAATTCAGGCGCGTCAGGTAATATCAGGCAGGTATTGGATGGAATTTCGATGGAATTAGACCAAGCTGAGACCCTGGCTATTTCAGGCCCTTCAGGATCCGGAAAATCAACACTACTGAACATTATCGGGACCCTGGATAGGCCCGATTCGGGGGATATTACTTTTGATGGCAGCAAAATAATTGACTACACTGAGGATCAGCTATCCACATTCAGAAACCAGCAAATTGGCTTTATTTTTCAATCGCATCACCTGTTACCCCAGTGCTCTGTTTTGGAAAATGTGCTTATGCCCACCTTGCCACTAAAGGACTCAGCATTCAAAAAGGAATGTTATTCAAGGGCGCTGGACCTGATAAGGGAAGTAAACCTTTGGTCCCAAAAAGATCAACTTCCAGGTACACTTTCAGGCGGAGAATGCCAGCGGGTGGCCGTGATACGAGCCCTGATTAACAAACCCAAACTACTATTAGCTGATGAGCCCACCGGATCGCTGGACAGAAATAATGCTGTAATGATCGCGTCATTATTACTGAAGTTAAACAGGGAATTTAACACTTCCATGATCATTGTTACCCATTCCGATGAGATTGCGTCGAAAATGAACAGTGTATATAATTTAGTTGATGGCCAACTGGCCCTTCCAGTTTAATCTTCATGATGTCGCTTCTTCACCACGTTTTCAAATCATTAAAATATTATTGGAGGTCGCATCTGACTGTTGTCATTGGTATCGCTGTGAGTTCCATGGTTTTAACCGGTACCTTAATTGTAGGGGATTCCATTACATCAAGCCTGGAAAAATCAACGCTGCTGAGACTCGGGAAAACTGAATATGTATTTTCGGGAATTGACCGCTATTTCAGGGCCTCATTGGCCAGCGATCTTAATGAAAGCATCGATGCCAATATTGCCCCACTGCTCCAATTAAATGGTATTGCCTCAGCACAAGGGGGAAAATATAAGTTAAATGGGATTCAGGTAATTGGGATTGATGCTAATTTTTCATCATTTATGTCTGGTTTAGATAAAACCATATTACCTGCTGAAAATGAAGCATATATAAGTGATAACCTGGCCCAGCGATTGCAATTAAAAGTTGGAGATTCATTTGTGCTGAAAGTTGAAAAGGCAAGTCAGATCCCGAAAAATGCACCCTTCATTTCAGCAACCGGGGGCTATATATCCCTTCGACTTAAAGCAGGAAAAATATTGGATATAAATGAGTTAAGCAGGTTTAATTTAAAGACCTCTCAAACAGCGCCCTATAATGTATTTGTCTCACTTTCATACTTAACTGATAAAATGGATTTGGCCGACAAAGCCAACCATATCTTGTTTTCTAAATATGAAAACGCTAACGAGAAAACAATACTGAAAGAATTAAAAAAGCACTGGACAACCGGGGATATGGCTTTGGAGTTACATTCAGTCAATAATGGCGAAGACTGGGAAATTCGATCAGATCGGGTATTTATGGATGCAACTATTGTAAAAGCTGCAAAGCAAATAGATAATGATGCAAAAGAAATACTTACCTACATGGTTAACTCCTTTAAGATCGACAACAGGGAAACACCCTACTCCTTTCTTTCTGCAGGCCCTTTCCTCGATCAAGACACTGCATCAGGTACGGATATTGTTATTAATGATTGGATAGCAGAAGACCTCCAGGCCTCCATTGGAGACAGCATAGAAGTCTCATATTATACCATTGGTCCTCTCCGGAAACTTTCGGAAGAAAGTAAATGGTTTAGCATAAGCGACATTGTTGCTATTGAGGGGATTTATGCAGAAAAAGACCTGATGCCTAACCTGCCCGGTTTATCTGATGCGGGAAATTGCCGTGATTGGGAAGCAGGTGTGCCGGTTAAACTGGATAAGATCAGGGATAAAGATGAAGATTACTGGAAACAACATAGGGGAACTCCCAAGGCATTCATCTCATATGAAATTGGCAAAGAATTGTGGAAAAACAGGTTCGGAGTATGCACCGCCATCCGATTATCCTCAGAGGATCAATCCAGCGAATTAATTGAAAAACAACTGGCCGAATTAATATCACCATCAAGCCTGGGATTTTCATTGAAATCGGTTAAGAAGGACGGTTTAGCTGCTGCCAGAGGAGGTGTTGATTTCTCACAACTTTTTATGGGATTAAGCTTTTTTCTACTGGTTGCCGGATTGGTATTAATGGCGCTGCTTTTTAATCTTCACATGGAGAGGCGAAAGGTTGAAATCGGCACACTTAAAGCCATCGGTTATTCATTTGGCTTGATAAGAAAAATGGTGTTACTGGAGGGACTATTTCTTGCAGTTCCGGGAGTTATTGCCGGTGGATTATTAGCCATACTGTACAATAAAGTAATATTTAAAGCATTGAATACGATTTGGTATACTATTGTTCGCACTTCTGTCCTGCAGGAAGATGTGCGGCTAAATACTTTATTGCTTGGAATAGGCAGCGCTTTTATTCTAGTCTTCGCAACGATGTGGTTCAATATTTTCAAAAAGCTGAAAGTAAACGTAACGGATCTTCAAAAAAAATTACATATCGTTCCAAATAGAAATAATAATTTCCTGCTTTATGCAAGTTGGGGAACCGGATTGATCGCGGTTGGATTATTGATATATGAATCTTCGTTTGGTGAAACACTGAATAGTGGATTATTTTTCCTTTTGGGAGTTTTGCTTCTCGCTGCATTTTTATTCTTTATAGCATTTCGACTCAGGAACAGAAATATTAAAGTAACTGAGCAGTTTTCATTGCAAGCTCTCGTACAAGGAAATTTATGCAGGAACAGTGCAAGGAGCCTTAGAATAATCATTCTTTTTTCACTGGTAACGTTTGTGATCATTGCTACCGGACTTAATAAAAAAGATATGCACACCGGAGCAGAGAAGCGGAGCAGCGGTACCGGAGGATTCCTGTTTTACATGGAAACAACACTACCTGTTCTACAGGATTTGAATGCGCCCGAAACCCTCACAAATCTTGGCATTGATCAATCTTTGAAATTCGTTCAACTACGAAAAAATGAAGGAGATGATGCAAGTTGCCTTAACCTGAACCGGGTAACAACACCGCGGATTTTAGGAGTTCCGGCAACAAAGTTGAAAGGAAGATTTTCTTTCATAAAAGCCACTTCCGACCTTGATACAAATGATCCATGGCGCTCTCTTAAAACAAAGCTGGAAGGCAATGTTATTCCAGCTATAGCCGATCAGACAGTGATACAATGGGGGTTAGGCAAAAAGATAGGTGATACTTTGGTTTACCTTGATGAATTTGGAAATGAAATGAAACTTAAGCTCATCGGAGGATTGGCAAATTCAGTTTTCCAGGGAAATATTTTAATCGATGAAGATCTATTCTTAGAGCATTTTCCTTCCAGCAGCGGTACCCATGTATTTTTGGTGGATGGGTTTTTCGATAAAAGTAAAGCAGCAACCGAAACCCTTTCACGCGCATTTAGAAATGAAGGACTTGAATTGGAATTTACAGCAGACCGGCTGGCAACTTTTAACCAGGTTGAAAATACCTATCTCTCTATATTTTTATTGCTTGGAGGACTCGCGATGATTTTGGGAACATTAGGCCTTGGTGTAGTGCTGATCAGGAATATTATGGATCGGGAGCAGGAAATAGGCATTCTGCAGGCCATCGGTTATCGAAAGAAAGATGTTCTTAAATTAATCACAATAGAACACATAGCCCTGCTACTCATCGGCACTTTGTCCGGAGCAATGACTGCATTTATGGCTATATTCCCTTCACTGCTTTCAGAATTTGTCAGGGCCTCCTGGCAAACAGCATTGATAATAATTGCGCTAATCCTGGCAAATGGATTTTTCTGGATTATTTTAATTACACGTAAAATACTTCGTAATGACTTGCATTATAGTCTGAGAACAGAGTAATATGTGCTATTTCTAGCCCTTTGAAAAGGCAATCAATCCTTTCTGTGTCCTGAAAAAAATGATTCCGTCAGTAATAGCAGGCGTTACCATGCATACATCATTCAGTTTCGGATTAGATAAAATTTCAAATTCCTTCCCGCTTTTAACAACGTAGACCGCCCCCTTATCACTAACTATAAATATCCTTCCATCAGATGCCACCGGGGAAGCAGTAAAGCTCGATGATCTTCCCATTTTCTTATTATAGATCTCTTCTCCATTTTCGGCATCATAGCATGTAAAGCGTCCATTCCAATCCAAATTATAGAGAAACCCGTCGTATGCAAGCAGGGTTTGCATATAAGATCCTCCCCGCGGAATGCTCCATTTTACGTATGAATTTGTTGTCTGCCCTTCATCCAGCGTTATATCTCCCCTTGAATTTTTCTTTATCGCCAGAATGGGAGACTTTGGTCCGTGAGAACTGTTAAAATAAATAAGCTCGTTACCAACCACCGGTGTTGGTATCTGTATATCTCCGCCTCCTGACATTTTCCAGATCTCCTCTCCTGTTTCCAAATCATAACCTCCACGATGTTTAAACCCATTAACAGCAATGCGTACTTTGCCATTATCGGTATAAATATTGGGAGTGCACCACCCCGGATATTCATCCCTCTCTTTTTTCCATAATTCTTTGCCTGATTTCAGGTCGTAGGTAGCAATAAATGAATCTTCCATTACATCGCATTGTATAATAACTCTACCGTCATAAATAATTGGTGAGCTCCCAAATTCCCATTCTGCAGATTCTACCCGAAAGAAGGCAGACCGTAATACGCCAAAATCTTTTTTCCAAATCAGGTTCCCTTCCAGGTCATAACAATACAATCCTTCCGATCCAAAAAAGGCAACCACATATTTCCCGTCCGTTGCTACTGTACAATTAGCATGAGAAGATTTTGGGTGTCGTTTCTGCTCAGGGATTCCCCGAAACGAGATCTTTTCCCATATAATCTCACCGGAATTTTTATTAATACAGAAGAGTTTCCATTCATGTTCTGAATTGTCGTCAACCGATTCGATGCTCCCATAAATCCCTGCTTTCAGACCATCATCATCCGAAGTACTTATGGCTGAGGTAATAAATAATTTTTCTCCCCAAATGACGGGGCTGGAAAGTCCTAAACCGGGTAATTCAGTTTTCCACAGAACATTTTCGTTTGAGCCCAGGTCCCAGGATACCGGAAGATCAGCATCATCGAGAGATCCTGACGATAGATAGCCACGATATTGGGACCATTGTCGTTCAGGATCAATGTCCTTAAACATTGAAAATGCAGTGACAATCACAAGAACGAAGAATAAAGGAATGATAGCAGATCTATTCATAATTAGTTTTTATTGCTAAGTTCTAGATAAGTCAGCAAACATTTATATATTAGCAACATGAAAACGAGCCAAGAGATAAAAGCATTGTTTAATGAGTTGCCATTAGGTGTCCAGAGCAGTTTATTAGGCGAACTTC
>SDBV01001070.1_pt1 | contig 40576 bp, 55 predicted proteins | sample 2277081 | NCBI WGS metagenome assembly SDBV01 (sample SAMN10402039, study PRJNA504765) | marine sediment metagenome | isolation source: marine sediment core GS10_PC15, 223 cmbsf | place: Arctic Ocean: Southern Knipovich Ridge | collected 2010
GGAGCGCGGATTTCTTTTGTTAATATTGGAGATCCTACGAGCTTCTCGCTGACTGTCGACGCTAATGGGCGTCTGGTTCAAGGTGCTTTAACTTTGGTGGATACGCCGGGTAATTTTACTACTCGTCGGTTGCTGTATCGAGCAGATTTAGGTAATTGGACCCTTATTGATACACTGCTCGATGCGTCAGAAAGTCCATTTCCTAGGCCCTATGATGATCTTTTGACAATCGGAGTTTTTGCTAGGCTTGCTTCTAGGCATGGCAAAGTTGTAGGCCCGGATCTTGGGGTTGTATTTTCTAGGTTAATGCAGCGATTTAAAGCTCAATACCGGCAGAAGGTTCCTGCCCCGAACACGAATGTTCAGCCGTTTCTTAGGCCAACTATGGACGGCCCTAGAAGTGCTCTGAATGTTTCGGGGAGAAGCTTGTTTTGACAACAGTTCCCCTAGGTGTAAAAGCATATAATCGGACATACGCGCAAGAACCTGAAATTGAACTTTTAAATCGTTTTTTTGAAAGGGATCCAACAAATCAGGTTGAGGGCGCTGCTCTACTGGCGCGCCCCGGGAATACTTTTTTTAGCGGGGCCGGTGTTGGTCCTATACGTCTCATTGCTCATCAGCCGGGGGTCCACAACGATGATTTATTTTTCGTTTCAGGGACCACGCTTTATCGGTATGACGGAGTTGTGGCGCCTATAGCAATAACTGGGGTAGTTGCACTCGGGGGAACACCTTCGATTACTTTTGTTTCTGGGCCGGGTTACCAACATTTATTTATCGCTGATGGGGTAACTCTTCAATATTATGACGGCGAAGCGGCTGCTACAGGAACTCTAACATCTTCTGGGGCGATTGCCGATACCGATGTTGTTGAGATAGGGACTGTTTATTATGAGTGGACGTCGGGCTCGGTTGATGCAGGCTCTCCTGCTGGGACTATGGCCGATCCATGGTTAGTGGATTTAGGCGCCAGTAATACAGAAGCTTTTGCAAATTTGCTTGCGGCGTTGAATGCTTCAGGAACGCCCGGTACGACGTACAGCACTGGTTTATCTCAACACCCTACTGTTGAAGCAATTTCTAGCTCAGCGACTACTCTTGCGGTTAGGGCGCGGACCCGGGGCGTGGGCGGTAATTCGATCACAACTACGGAAACTGGCGCTAATATTTCATGGGGGGCCGGAACATTGGAAGGCGGCGGTGCAGAAAGCTTAAACGGTGTGGTGACGCCCGATGATGTGGCTGTTATTAGCTTGGCGACTTTAGCGAGCTACGTTGTTGTGGTTGTTGTAGGTTCGCAAAGATTTTATTGGATACCGCCCGGAGAATTAACAATTGATCCGCTGAAGTTTGCGGAAGCTGAGAGTGAACCTGATCGGCTTTTACAAGTTTTGCGTGTTGGCGATAATTTATATTTTATTGGTCAATCGTCAACTGAGGTTTGGTATGCTAGTGGAGACGCTACTGATCCATTTTTTCCTCAACGTGGCTTAGCGTTTAGCCAAGGCGTTCTTGAAGGTACTGCGGTTGCAATTCGAACGCAAATAGCGCTTATTGCAGAAGACGGAATTGGATACCGTATTGTTGGTGGTCCGAAGCCAATAACGACTAACGGAATTGAAGAGCGTATCAGGATAGCCCGCAAGGCAGGAGGATTTTAAGATGGCACAACTTTGGATGGATGGTTTTGACCATTATGGCGGCGACATTAGTCGGTTGTTGGAGGGGCCTTGGGGGGCTATAAGTTCGAGTGTGTCATTGACGCCTCCGGCTGCGGGTGCTCGGACTGGGGATAATGCGCTTAAAATTCCTGAGAGTGCCATACTTCGGGAAGCTCGCAGAGTTTTAGGCGGGGCTTTTGCTGAGATTTTTGTTGGTATGGGTTTTTATATTGACACACTCCCTTCTCAGGATGGTCGCAAATATCCGCTTCAATTTAAAACAGTTTCAAACGCCGACATTGCGACCATAACTATTCGCGCTGATGGGGCTTTAGAATTTCGGTCTGGCGGCGAAGGCGGTACAATTTTAGGCGTCACAACTGGCCCGGCCGTAGTGACGGGAACGTGGCACCATATTGAGTGTCGAATTCTTCGTCATGCTTCAGCGGGTATTTTTGAACTGAGGGTCGACGAAGTTGAGGTTTTGAACCTTACAGGGCTTGCTCTTGGAGCGACTGACGTAGGGCAAATTGCCGTAGGGCAAGATAATAGCCTGAGCTCGACTAATTTCTGGGTTGATGATTTAATAGTTCGGGATACTTCTGGTTCGCGCAATAACGGGTTCATGGGGGATCTTCGGATTGCTACGCTTCAGCCAATTGCGAACGGCGTTGCGCAGGGCTGGACGGCGCGCACGAAGACTAAACTCGGCGTCGGCATAATGAATTTCCAAGATAGCTCGGATCGCGACGAGGCCGTTACTTATGCGGATAACGCTGTGTTTGAAATAGGTTCAGGAGATTTCTGCATTGAAGCGTTTGTTAGGTTCGATAATCTTCTGACTTTATCCGAGACAGCTACAGTATTCAGCAAGTGGCGCGCGTCGGTCGATGAGCGAAGCTTCAGGCTTTCTTTGAATGGTCCAGACGTTGGCGCTAATTTGGTTTTTGAGACATGCACTGACGGGCTGGCAGGCGATGTTGTTGAGGTTCACGCTTTCCCATTCGTTCCTGAGACGAAAAGGTGGTACCACATTGCTGTAGCCCGGAGCGGGACAGATAGTCGAATGTTCCTCGACGGTGTGCAGATTGGCACGACGAAGACAGACAGTCGGACTTATCACGATAATGCCGCTCTCGTTTACGTTAATGGGCTTCAGAACACCGCTACGACTTCATTAAACGACAGTAGCGTTGATGGGTGGTTCGACGGGGTTAGGTTCACTGTAGGCGTTGCGCGGTACACGGGTAATTTTGCACCGCCGTCCGCCGTTCTGCCTCCCGACGTTGGTGGAGATCCACTTTATGACAGCGTTGAGCTTTTGCTGAATTTTGATAGCGGCCCAACGGTCATAGATGAAAGTTCGAATGGCTTCACGGCGGTTCTTGAAAACGCACCATTTGTTGAATTTCCTGCTGACGCTTCGGCGTATCAGAACGTTGATGGTTTGACGCCAGACGACGAAGATTTTGTCGAAGCTGCGCTTGTTTCTGCTACGGAAACTCTGACCTTTACAGCAAACCCTCTTGATACGGAAACTGTCACGATCGGAGCGACAACGTATACTTTTCAGACGGTGCTGGTTGATACCGCTAACAACGTATTCATCGGCGTCGATGCTGAGACCAGCTTGGATAATTTGAAAGCGGCGGTTAATTTGGAGGCTGGCGCCGGCACGCTATACGGGACCGGCACGGTCGCTAATGCCTCGGCTTCTCTTATCGATCTGCCTGATTTACAGGTATTAGGCACTGCTTTGACGCCCGGCGCTGCCGGAAACAGTATTGTTTCGACTGAAACGGTTACAGGAGGCTCGTGGGGGGCCGCTACGTTCTCTGGGGGTGCAGACATACCCACCAACAGCGAGTTTACCGTTAGCGCCCTGCCCCCGGCTGTCACAGGTGTACGATCGGTGGCTATTATTGGTCGATATTTCAAAACTGATAGTGGATCGTCAGAAATTACCGCATCTTTTGTTGAAGCGGGTGGCGCGTCCGATGCCGGCGCAGCAAGGCCCGTCACTGTTACTCCTACATATTATGAAGATACTTTTGATGAGGATCCGAGCACCATGGGCGCCTTGACGCCTTCTACGTTGCTAGGGGCTCGCATACGGCTTAACCGAACATTGTAGGAGCTGGGTAAATGGCCGCAGTCGGCTCACAAACAGTTTTACCTGCTGCAACACTGGGTACGGGTGTCGCCGCTGCTGAGCAGGCGCTTCTTCTCGCTGCGTATGCCCCGACTGGTACACTTGCAATTCGTTCAACTATGTTGGTTGCTGGGGCGTCTTTTGAAGGCCGCGGTGTCGCGGCTTCTTCTCAATTAGCGATGCTAATTGCATATCGAACAGGCGCTACAGCGAATTTGACAAATCGGGTTTGGTCGTTCGTTTTGGACGGGCATACTTTTTATGTTATCACGCTCGGGGAGCAAGGTACTTTCGTTTATGATTTCCTGACAGGTCAATGGGCTAAGTGGGAGACTGCTGGCTTGAACACGTGGAACATGGAGATCGGCACAACTTGGAAGGGCGATATCATTGCGGCTGATCGCCAAAACCCGGTTATTTGGCGGCTGGATCCTACTAGCTTTTTGGATGATGATTATAAAACCCAGACCCGGAAAGTTACTGGAGGTCTGCCTGTCAGAGGGCGTGATTTTATAGGCAACTACGCTTTTCGTTTGACGGCCAGCTTGGGTACTCCAACTGTGCCTTTGACAGCGCCAGCTACAATTCCTGAAGTTGAGCTTCTTACGAGCGACGATCAGGGAAAAACTTTTTTCAGTCATGGTAAATTGACGTTGATCGTTGATGATTTTACGCAGGAGTTGGCTTGGCGGTCTCTCGGCGATATGAAAGCTCCTCAGCGAGTTTTTAAAATTGTCGACACGGGCGCTATAGTTCGGGTTAGCGGCGCCGATGCTGAAGTTGATGGTGAGGATTAATAGGTGGCTAGGGCGTCTTCAGATCCGCTTGTATTCACCGAGCGCATTACCGATGAGCAAGGTCGGCCTACAGAGTATTTTCTTCGTCAGTGGATAAGTCAAGGAATTGGCAGCAAGGATGCTGCGGTGCTTATTGAGGCGCTGATAGCGCGAAACTTAATAGCAGGCGTTGCTCTTGCGGGTGGTGGGGATCTTAGTGCTGACCGAACGTTTGATCTTGAAGATACAGCGGTCGCGCCGGCGCAATACGGAGATGCTGCGAACGTTGCTCAAATTACGATTGATCAGCAAGGCCGGATAACAGCCGCCGCAGACGTTGCTGTTGCGGGTGTAGGAGCAATAAGTAAGGCATCTGCATCATTTGCAGGAGAGCTTGTTCTTACGACACAGACTGAAGTGGCAACCGTCGTTCTTACGAAAAATGGTGCGGCTACAGTTATTGTTTTGAAGTTAAATTATGAGGCTATGAATGAGCTACTATTTTGGTTTAACACTGCTATACAATTTTCGAACCAGAATGTGTTTTTCTCAGGAGAAGGAGGACAAGACACCTTGCTAGAACTGGTTGTGAAGGTCGATACGATAGTTAATGGCATAAGTAATTTTATTCAGACGAGCCGTCTCTATGCTACGAAGTTTATTGAAATAATCATTATAGGTGTCGCAACAGGAGCCCGCACTATTTCTGTGGAATTAAACCCCCAAAGTACTACAAGGGTGCGCCAACGACAAATTACAGTATTGGAGCTATAAAATGGCAGCATATGCATGGAAAGTTTTGGACGTTAGTGTTTCAGGAGACAATTTGCCTGTAGGCGGCCAAAAACTTATTGATAATTGGGCGGTTATTGCTAGTGCGTTTACTATTGATGATACAACATTTGACCTGACCGCTGTAACTATTACTGGAGGGTCTATCTCAGGAATAACCGATTTAGCTATTGCGGACGGGGGTACTGCTGCTTCTACAGCCGCCGCCGCCAGAGCCAATTTGGGGGTTGATCCGGCAGGAACAGATAACTCTACAAATGTTACCCTTGCAGGCGCACCCAGCTATATAACTATTGCCGGCCAAGTTATTACCCGAGCTTTAGTTAATTTGGCAAGTCACATCACGGGCATATTACCATTAGCCAATGGGGGTACTGGTTCTGCGACATTAACTGCCGCTGAAGTAGCTCAGGTTGAGAATATCAATTCAATTACTATCTCGAATGCACAGTGGGCCTTTGTGGGAGCTTTCGATCAAGGGTTGACAACTATAAGCAATGTGTCGTTTGGGGCTGTCGATTTATCAGGCATTTTGTCAGTTGATGACGTCACGGATAGTACTTCCCCTACCACTGGTTCAATTCATACAGATGGTGGCCTCGGGGTTGCGAAGGATGTTTTTATTGGCGGTTCTTATAACACGACTGGGGAGTTCATATCATCCCATGCTCTTGGTATAAGCCTTGGTAGTGTTGCTAACAAAAACAGGGTACAGGCCAGCGCAACTGAACTAATTCTTCTTAATTCAAGTAACCAAACTATTGCTGCCTTTCTTCTTGATCGTTCAGCAATTTTGCCGGGGGGAACAAATATAACTGATCTTGGTTCGGGCGCTCTTGAATTCAAAGATGCGTACTTATCAGGAACAATTGTTGCTGGAACAGGGATTAAACTTGGTGGAACAGCCCCGGCAAATCTTTTAGATGATTATGAAGAGGGGACTTGGACCCCTGTCTTAAGTGATGGCACTAATAATGCCACCCACGATGTACAGAATGGAACGTATACTAAGATAGGACATATGGTTCATGTCAAGGCTAGACTAAGGGTTACTTCTTTAGGGTCTGTATCAGGGGATATTCGTATAACAGGTTTACCATTTACTACTACTAATAGTTCAGGAACAAACGGTGTACTAACAATGGGATCAGCTACAGGTATGGCGCTTGGTACTGCTGGTTTTTCAATAAATGGATTTACTCAAGTGAATGCTACATATATAAATTTAACGTTATGGGATGTTGCTATAGGAAATACTAATATGCAAGCAACTGAATGGTCTGCAACAGGTGATGCAATTTTTGAGGTAATTTACTATGTTTAAGGGTAATCTGAAAAGGAATATATAATGGCACTGCAAGAGAGAACGGTAATCAATCGTTGTGAAGTACTAGCGACTGGCGATATACAGGTTAGAGAGGCTATTGAGATCTATGATGATACCATAACTCCTAAGCTCATGGTGAAAGCGGTCTATAAGGAACAGGTGGTTACCCCAGAAGTACCTGCAAAACTTGATGAAGAAGGGAAAGAGATAACTTCAGCTATAGAGGAGATACTAGGCATGGTCGAAATATCTCCCATGATACCGGAAATAACTGGTGTACGATCACAAACTTTTCATCGGTATGTTGTGGCTTCTGCGGATGTTACTCCCGATAATGTGCAGGCTTTTTTGGATAATAGTAAAGCTCCAAAAAAAGGCTGGCGTATGCTTTGAAACTAAAATATAATATATCGATATGCAAAGGGAGTTTGGCATGGATTGGTTCAAAGCTAATGCGAAAAGACTTGTTGCCAGCGGGTTCAGCATGGGCGCGGTTGTGGTTATTTTCTTTTCCGGCAGTGCACTTACAGCTTTACTCGGCTTTTGGGTAACGCTGTTGCTGTTCCTTGTTTTGATGGGTTTTCTGACATGGAAAAATTGGAGCGCGACGGGCTAGCTCACCATTGGCCGTGGCAAAAAAAGCTTAAATGGCTGGCGGGTTTCATAGCTGCCGTGTTGACGGCTATGGTGGCATGGAATGGGCTCGGGTTTCCCCAAATTCTCGTAGGGCCTCATTATGATGCTTTCAACGCTGCTCAAGCGGCTCAAGCTAAGGTTAATGAGCTGCAATCTCAAATAAATTCTAAGTTCGACGAGCGCATGGTTCAAGTTCAGCGCGGCTTGAGCGAAGCTAGTTCTTTGGTGCTTAATGTGTCGCTGAATTTTGAAAAGAAGTCGCTCTTCGAGTATCAGCGCGAGGCTCGAAGAGATCCAGATAATGAAACTTTGGCTGAGTTAATTTTTAAAACGCAGCAAAGTATAGATAATTTGGAAGAGAAACTAAAAACGGCAGATGGTAGAAACTTACCCAATTAGTTTAGCCACGATAAGCCAGCTCAACTACTTTGCTAATCATCCATTAATATTCAAAAGCACTGGGTTTCCAAAAAACTCAACAATAAATATGTCGAATGTTTATGATGACCTTCATTCAGTAGGTTTTTCTTGCCCTATTGGCGCTATGTTATTTGAGTATCTTGAGCCCGGCGTGTTCGAATGTCATTTTTTATTCATTCCCGGTAGCGGCGGAAAAGATATAAAAGGGTATGCTCGGGCCATGGCGGATGCCCTATTTACAAACCATGGGGCCAGTGTTATTAAAGGTTTTCCTCCTCGCGATAATCGCGCAGTGCGCGCCCTAGGCGTAGCGCTCGGCTTTGTTAAAGTTTCCGGTCCAGATAAGATTGACGGATTTGGTCGTATCTGCGGAACTTATGAATTGAGAGCGTGATTATGGGGTTTATTGCAAGCGCAGCTAGTAACCTTATCGGAGGTTTACTTGGTAAAAGTTCTAAGGAAAATGAGGCAGAAGCTCGTTTCGCAGCGGGCAGAGAAGGCGCTGAACAAGTTCAACCTTTTGTGGATACTGGCGCCGGTGCAAATACGGCTGTCTCGGATGCTCTAGGGCAAGGCGCCCCCGGCGCACAAGCTACACAATTCCAGAATTTCTTAGCGTCGACAGGTACGCAGGAACAACTAAAATTAGGGCAGGAGGCTATCACTTCGAGCCGCGCTTCACGTGGGCTGCTTAACAGTGGCGGAACGTTGAAAAGGCTTACAGAGTTTGGTCAGGGCTTGGCTAAACGAGGTTTCAGCAACTTCCTAGGTAATCTAAATCGGGTCGCAGATAGAGGTCTTGGGGCTGCTCAATCAGCGGCAACTTCAATAAGTCAGGCTGGTCAAGCTGCGGCTGGTGCCGCAAGTCAAGGCGCTGACAGACTTCAGTCTGGCCTTGGCAGTGCTGCGGGCTCTTTAATTCGTGGCTTCAGCAGGCGTTGATGCATGGTAAATCCATTTCAGCAGGGTGTGCAGTTTTCTCTTAATCAAGATATCGGCGAGCAAAATCTGAGAGTTTCAGAGCGCCGTGAACGAGGTGTTTCCGCGCTGGCCGAAGAGTTTGGGGATGAAGCTCTGGCCCCTAGGGAGTTTGCTACTCTACGCGCCGCCGATCGAGCGGATACAGCACTTAAATCAAATCAGGTTCAGCGGGAGCTGCAAAATAAACGTGTCGCTAAATCTGATGCTGATGCTGAGGCGGATAAAGAGCGCGATCGGATGATCTCGGCCACAAGGAATGTAATCAGTTTTTTTGAGATGGGTTTGAAGAATGGCGCGGATCCCGCCGAACTCGTTCAGCGAACTGCTCCGGCGCTGGCTAACCTCGGAGTGTCGCCCGAAGAGATCGGGTCGCTTCCTCAACAGCTTTCGGAAAATCCGAAGCTTTTAGATGAGTTGAAGGCTGCGCTGGGTACTTTCGAAAACTCGTCGAGGCTCATTCAAACTGTAGCTGTTCGAACAGAGGATGGCAAAAACAGGCTTTTAAAAGTTTTTGCTGACGGATCTACGGAGATCGCTGAAGGTATTACGCCAGCTAGAATTGCTCAAGCGGGTGAGCGAATTGAGCAGGGGGATAGACGTCTCGGTGTTGCTGAAGAGAAGATCGATCCTACTTCTGCCGGCGCTCTTGCTGAAGCGAAAGCACGTGGTACGAAAATTGGTACGCAGCGCGGTCAAAACGTGGCCGAGGATCTGCCCACAAGTCGTACTGCGATTGCTAAGCAGAGATCGAAGCTGCGTAGCATGTCATCTACTACGGACCGCGCTTTAAATGCTCTTGATGCAGCCGAAGATCAGCTTAGTACGGCCTCAACAGGTTTTATTGGCGGCGTAACAAAGATTATTCCCGGCACGCCCGGCTTCAAATTGGTTCAGCGTCTTCTGCCTGCCGTATCTCAGGAATTTGTTACTAATTTGCAGAATATGCGAGATCTGTCGAAAACGGGCGGCGCCGTAGGTAACGTTTCGAACGCTGAAGGTGACAAGTTGCAGGCCGTAAATGCCAGTCTTGAGATTGGTGTTGGTGTTGAGCAATTGCTGGAGCAGATCGAAGTTATGCGCGAGGCTATTTTAACTTCAAGAAAGAACCTTAAAGTAGCTTTCGAAAATGACCAGAAAGCACGTCGATTAAACCGGGAACTTACTGTCGACGAACTTATTGAAAAGCACGCTCCGGAGAGGTAAATGGCGGACGAACTTAGATTGGTAGAGGCGTTAAGGAGTGCTGATACGGCTGGCGATACTGAAGCTGCCGCTGCTTTAGCCCAAGAGCTTCGCGCTCGCCGCGCGTTGGGGGATCAGGCGTCGACGCCTTCTTCAGAGCCTCTTGGGAGCGAGGCTGAGACGTCTGATCCTTTTGACGGCGTTCCATTACGCATCGGTGACGTCGATCTGAGCGAAGATATTAGATCAGCTATTACCGAAGCTCGTTTAATTGAGGATCCTCGGGAGAAGCGATTAGCGGCCGCGCGTATTTCAGGACGTATTGCTGCGGGCAGCAAAGAAGGTAATCTTGCTGACAGCATTTTAAGCGGTCCGTTTGGTGCCGGGCTCCGAGGATTTACTACTGGGATCCTAGGCGTTGGTGACGTAGCTGCTGCTGCCGGCACAGCATTGACAAGTGGCAGCGCCGGGCTCAGCTTCGGCGAAGCTCTGGAAGCTCAACGTGAATTTCGGCGGGCAATGGAAGAAGAATTTCCCGTGACTACTGGCGTTGCTGAAGTAGGCGGCGCAATCGCTACAGGTGTCGGGGCTGCGCGGCTTATAGGCCCCGGAGTGTTTAAGAAAGGCCAAGGTTTCCTGAACCTTCTTAAAGCTGCCGCTGGGGGCTCTTTTGCTGGCGCCGTTACCGAAGGCATCACTGAAGGCAACCCGGGTACTGGGGCTGCTCTGGGGGCTGCTGGGGGGCCTCTTGGTGTTGGATTGGTCAAAGCTGCTGCACTCACTGGCCGGGGCATTAAAGCTTTTTTGGACGTACCCGCCGCGAGGGGCATTAAAGCTCTAGCTAAAAAGCTCGGGGAAACCGCCGAAGAGATGGCTCGGAGATTTCAGGAATTCAAGGCTGTCACAGGTAAGCCGCCCACAATTGCAGATATTGCTAATTCCGAAGCTGTTGCTGAATTGCGCGATATGATTTCTGTGAGCACTTCCGGCTCTGTTGCAGCACGCCAAGCTTCTAAAAGTGCTCTATCTCGGCGCGCAGGCGAGGTTGCTGAGCAAGTTAAGGGAGGCCGCGTAACGACAACCGCAACAGCTCAGAAAGCGACCCGAACTTCGATAGCTGAAAAGCAATTTGAGCTTGCTAACAAAGACAATATTATTTTCGACGCGGATGAAGTGCGCGGGCTTTTATTTGATAAAGATTTAACAGGAGCATTGCCGCGTTCACTTCGGCGCCGCCTTGGGCAAATATTGGATGATGCCGGGCCAGATCCCGACCAAGTAGTTTTAAAAGGTCTCGACGTAAACGACATTCGGCTGGCTTTGAAAAACAGGTCTGGCAGCAAGCCCGTTGGCGCCGATCGAGTATTCGTAGATCTTAGGCTGGAGCTTGAAGATATCGCGCGCAATCAATCTAAAAATTTCGCTCGCGCGCTCGATGAGTTTGCTGCCCGGGCAACTCGTGGGGAGAATGTTTCAGCAGGTCGAGCTGCGCTAAAGGGCAGGACTTCAGAAGTGCTCGATGTGGCAAAAAGGGTCGATGATCCGAATGTAGGGGCCGGGCTCCGTGTTGGAGCGCGCTCAGAACTGGCTGACACCGCCCAAGAAAGCGTAACCAGAGCTGCTAAGCTATCCCAAGACCTAACTGAGGATGCGGGCCTTGTGACGCGCCTGAGAGCCTTGTTGCCGGCAAAAGAAGTTGATCGTCTTCAGCAAATTGGTCAGCTTCAGGAAAAAGCGATTCCCAATATTAAAAATTTGTCGCCGCCAATACCGCAGGCTCAAGGGGTTAAGAAGCTTGTTGGCGATGCGGCTGATGCAATTGTTGTGACTAGCCCCGGTACGAGTTTAGCGTCGAAAATTTTTGCATTTGCCCGGGGCCTCAAAAACCAAGCTATAGGGTTGCCCGATGATGTGATTGAGAACCTTGCCCGGGATGCTTTTGATCCTAAAAAAACTCAGATAGTTATTGAGGCTTTGCGCCGGCGTAATATAACAGATGCACAAGTGTTGAACTTATTTGCGGCTGCGGCGCTTGCCGGAGGAACGGAAGCTGCTAACATAGGACAATAAAGGAGAGGCGCCTTGAATTTATCAGAAAATTTTACGCTGGCCGAAGCAACTAAATCGCAAGTAGCAATACGGCTCAATATCGACAACTCTTTAACTGCCGTTCGGGACCAGAGAACTTTTGACGTTATCACTTGTTTAAAGGCGGTGGCTTGCAATATTTTGCAGCCTATACGTGATCATTTTGGCGTTCCGTTTACTCCTCAAAGCTGGTTTAGGTGCTTAGAGCTTAATCGAAATTTGGGGAGCTCCGACAAAAGTAAGCACCGTAAAGGCCAAGCGGTTGATATTGAAGTTCCCGGCATCGACAATCTATTCCTTGCAAAATGGATCGCCGAGAATTTGGATTTCGATCAGCTCATTCTTGAGTTTTATATTGACGGAGATCCGTCATCAGGGTGGGTGCATGTCAGCTACGTAAGTAAGAAAGAAAATCGCGGCGAGATTTTGACAATAACGCCAGAAGGGGTTTCAATAGTAGGGTTGCCAGATTGATGAAGATGCCTACATATCGACGCTGCGTATTAATTCTGTTCGCCAGTTTTTTTGGCTACCTTCTATGGAAGGTGATCGGGATTTCGACGGTTGCCAGTAGCGCCGCCATATGGCCGCTTGTAACGGCGATCCTTATCGTTCTGATGCTGCCCGAGGAGAGGTTGCAGGGCGACTTGTTTGTGCGCCTCGTGGAGGCTCTGAAGGGTGATAAAGGGTGATTGGCCCCAGCGGCTACGTCATGGGCGGTCTAGGTGCCGTAATCTTCGCTCTAGGTGGTGCTCTGTACCTGACCGGCAACGCATATCTGCGCCAACGCGATGATAATGTTGAGATGCGCCACGCGCAGGAAATTACTCGGATAACCCAAGAGAAAATTGCTGAGAAGCAGGCCGAATTAAAATTGCTTCGGGATGAGTATGACGGTAAGATTTCGAAAACGGAAAAAGATCATCAGGAGATTTTAAATGATGTCACTCTTCAGCTCGTCACGGCGCGCGCCGATGCTCTTCAGAAGCCGATTGCTTTTGGCGATGATCTTATTCGCGACTTCATTCTCGTCGACTGCTTGTGGGCTCTTGGGAAAGCAGGTAATAGTTTACAAGGACGCGATACCTGTCGTAGTGAAGCGGCCCTTGCCGATCCCGCCAGCGCGGGCATTTCGTTCTCAGTCCTTACGCCTACCTTCCTCCAACGATGGGGAGAAGCCTGCGACGATTGGCCCCGTGTCGGAACCGGCGCCGAAGATCTAGCATACGATCGAGAAGATTGGAATGCTGAGTACGGAAATTTTGATCCTCAGCTTTGCTACGATAGTGTTGTTGGCATGACGCCTGAAGCTGCAATATTTTTTAGGAAGTTTGTTGAGAACGGGCGCAATTATAGCAGTCGCCTTATAAATTACGCGTTAGAACAACGCGACATTATTGAGCAGCTCACAACACCAAAAGATACCCCCGGAAACTAAAGGTAAGCCCCGGGGGCTATTTGTTAGCGCTTCTGTGGCTGATGCTGCGAGGGCGGGGGCCGGCCGAAACATCAGGCTTTAAAGACGCTCACAAAAACCAACGTAATCTCTTAGAAATTTAGTGTCAACTATTATAAATAAACGAAGGGCTCGGAAGTCATCACAATCTCCCGAGCCCTTCGCTCTCATACTCACACATCCATTTCTGCGTCACCACAACGCGGAGGACATCGGAACTATGCTCTGACGTAAGCTAGAAGTCAAGCTTTTGTTAGAGCTTCACCAACGGCGCGCAATACAGCCCGGGCCAGCTTATCGTAGTCGATGCCGTCTTGAGGCACTTCAGTCTCTTCGGCTTCTGCTGGCTTTTTACGAGTGCGGCGCTTACGAGGCATAGGCTCTTCATCTTCGTCCTCGTCTTCGTCCTCATCCGCGTTATCGTCTTCGTCGATCGCTGCTCTGATCTTTTTAGAAAAACGACGCTTGGCCCGCTTACTTACAGGCTCATCTTCATCTTCGTCGTTTTCGTCTTCGTCGTTATCAGACACGTTGCCGCGCAACTTGCGTTTAGTTCCTGCCGTGGATTTACGCCGTCTACGACGAGGTTTAGAAGTTTCCTCCTCTTCCTCTTCGACGTCGTTTTCAGGTTCGTCGTACTCCTCTTCAATGGGCTTCGCTCTTCGTTTTAGCTTACGTACCACTTCACTCTCCTCATTTTGTGTTCCATGCGGCGGAACGACCGAGTTACCTTCATGGTAAATTTCTGATACTAGCGCATCGAAAAAATCCGATTGCGTAAGTCCTTTGTTTTCTATTACATTTAGGGTGTGGTTGTCAATCGTATCTTCCATTATAAATTGGTGGTTAAATATCGTATGCGCTTCATTTCCTTGTCTTCGAATACGTCTAATAAACTGATCATAATGCTCGTAATTCCATGTTGTTGAGAAGTGCGCAACGTGATTAGCGTTACCTCTTTGAAAATTCAAACCGTGGCCGGCAGACGCAGGATGCGCTAGCAAAACAGATATTTTTCCAGCATTCCAATCTCGTTCAATTTTCTCAGCTTGTTTGCCGGATACGCCTTTGCCAATATGCGGCGTATCTTTGCCTAAAGCCTTCTTAAGCCTATCTAAATCGTGATTAAATTCGTAAGCTACTAATAGTGGAGTACCCGATAACTCTTCAATTAGGTCCAATAAAGCTTCAATTTTAGCATCGTGTATGTGCAATGTTTTTCGCGGTTTCAGTATGCCATCACCAGAATAAACTGCACCATTTGCCATTTGCTTAAGCTTACTATAGACAGCGGCGGCATTGCTAGCTTCGACTATTCCTCCCGGTAAGTTTGCAATCATTTGCCGTTTCATATCTTCATAAATTTTTCGCGCTTTCAATGGCATTTGCACATTTATAATGTCAGAAACTAGTGGCGGAAGTTCAAGATAGTCTTCTGCTGACATGCGAATAACTGCCGGCGCTATAGCTTTTTCTATCTCTCTTGCTGCGCCTCGGCGTAAGTTATAGCCAAACCCGCTATAGTCGCTTTCAAAATATTTATTGCGAAAATGCGTAAAATAGAACCCGAGGGATTTTCCACCGTCGAGTATTTTCATTTGTCCAAACAGATCCATGTAACCATTCGGAATTGGTGTGCCTGTCAAACCCCAGCATCGGCGAACACGGGGCATGAAAGGCATTAACGCTTTGTGTCTGATAGACTGTGCATTTTTGAACTTAGTAAGCTCATCAATGACGATTGTATCAAACGGGAGATCTTTCTTATAAAATACTGTCGAAAGCCATTTTACGCCTTCAGGATTTATAAGAAATATGTCGCTATCATCCCCAAGACGCTTCGATTTGTCGTTGCCGTGCAGCAGCGTAAATTTCAAATGACAAAACTCAGACCAGCGTTTTGCCTCCTGCCTCCACACTAATTGGCAAACCCGCAAAGGCGCAATAACGAGCATCTTTTTTGCAATGCCTTCTTGTCGGAGAATATCAAAGGCCATGAGCGTAATACTAGTCTTGCCAAGGCCCGGATCTAAAAAAAGCGCAGCGGATCCCCTGTTCAAAATGAACTCAACCGCTCGCTCTTGAAATTTATGCGGGATCCAAGTTTCATATTTACTGAGTTTGCGTGTTTTTGCGCTAGTGCAGGCGAACATTATAAAGCTTCTTCGCTCATCGAAATAGAATTATTCAGAATATCCTTGCCGGCTTCAATCCCGTCACAAACCCAAACATCGTAGCCGAGGTCGAGCAGCATATCTATGCGAAGCTGTTGCCTAGCAGTAGGCTCCTTACCCGGGGCTTTGAACTCAATGAGTAAAGGCTTGCCTCCGGGGATTAAAAATATATCGTCCGGCCAGCCTACGTAAGCTCCCGGCCCAAAACTAAGACGAATATTCATAATACCTCGCCTCTTAGCGTGTTTAATAGTAGCTTTCCGAACATCCTTTTCGAGTATTTTAAGTTTAGAACTCACAAGGGCCTCCATTTGTTGCGCGCCAATGACAAAAACGGCATTTAAATGTTGGTCGAGGCGGAAATCGATCTGTTGTCATCATAATTTCGGCGCGCTCAACAATATTGCTTAGGCGCTCCATGGCTTCGCCTTTAGTAAATTCTTGGATTACCTCATCTCCACTGTCGAGATACCACATGCGCGTCGTAACATGCTCAATCTTATCAGGGAATTTTTTCATTATAACTGCCGCGAACAGAGCAAGCTGGTCGCTGTAATCGTCGTCGTACCGCTTGCCTGTTTTATGGTCGATCACTTCAGCCGTCATATCGTCATAGACCACGCCTACGTCCATTGTTGCCCGCAACCAAACTTGCTTGCTCATCCAAGTTGTAGGCTTCCAGTCTTTTGTGAACGACCAGCGCTGCTCAATAATAGGGTTAAGCCGAAGAAGATCATAAAACTGATCTTTAAATTTAGCGCAGCTATGCGGAAATTGATCAATTTTTCCACTCAAAAACCGTGCTGCTTCGTGGTGAATTTTTATGCCTCGTAGCATAGCAGGAGACTTAGGCTCTGGGCGCTTGTCGATATTGCGATATTTATGTTGGCGTGGGCAGCTCTCGTATCCTGATAAGCGACTATAGCTCCACGCTTTAATTGGATTGACCATTAACCCATCTCCCATCTGTAAAAAATTGAACTATGTCTTTCGGATCCTGCTCGAATAAAACGTCGAACACAGTCGCGACCATTCTCTTAAATCCCGCGCGTTCCGGCCTTTGTAGTGAAGCCCAGTGGCGCCCAGTAGTAGCAGCTAATGTTTCAGCATATATTCGTCTAGCACAATCATCCACCAGCTTTGGGTAACTTATTGTCATCAGCATAATCCTTCTTTCAAACGTGTTTTTTAAGCTTACTCCAACGAGAACCTATTTTGCCTGTCGTCATCATATCTAAATCCAACTCAATGCTCTCCATGGCTTCTTTAAGCACGGTCATTTGCGCTGAAACATTACGCTTAGCCGCGCTGATATTAATCTCATCATATACCGTAACAAGAAAGCGCGCATCGCGTTTGGGGTGATCGTGCCAACGGATCAACGCTTCTTTGGTAATATCTGCTGCGGATCCTTGGCATAAATAATTTATCAGCTTATAAAGTTGGTCTACCATACGCCCAAACTGGAAGCGGGGCGGCTCAGGAAAATACAGCCTACCGCCCCACGTATGTATGGGCTCGCCTGACGTAACAATTTCCTTGATCACAGCATTGAGCTTGTTGCGGCCGGGCAATGCTCGATCGTGAAACGCTTTATATTCTTTTGCCTTAGCCATAGAGCATCCGAGCGCCTTCGCTGCTGCCGGCACGCCACCACCATAAAGCGCTTGAAAATTCATTATTTTCACCGGCGTTCGCTCCAGCTTTAAACCTACGAGCCGCATGATTTCATCTTTTACCCATCCATGGGGATCGAGGTTCGGATTTTTCTGATACTCCCGAAGTAAGTCACCATCTTCATAATGAGCAAAGACACGCATTTCTTGGCCGTCAAAATCTCTATGGATAAATACGTCGCCCGGATCCGGCAGCATGTAGTATCGCGCAAAAGGGAGCTTAGCCAAACCCCATGGATTGCCGGGCTCCATATCATACTCCGCGTCGAACTGTTTTGGAATATTGAGCAAGTTCGGATTGTAGGTCGACGGCCTGCCTGTTCTCGTACCTCCTCCAACACCTCGAACTTGGTTCCATGAAGTCGATATAATGCCGTTCCGAGCTTCTGCTTGTTTAAGCCACGGCTCTAAGAACGTCGATAAAGCCGTGGTCAGCTTGTTTCGATAGAAGAAAACATGGGCCACATCTTCATCATTAAACATCTCATATTTGAGATTATCCTTTGAAACTGAGTATTGACCTGAAGGCGTCAGCACCCAATCATCGTCGTCGATCATCCCAGCACTGCTCAGAGCGTCCGCTAGTTGCGCGTCAGCGTTGATATTAAGGTCGGGGGCTCTCAACATACGTCGAAGCTGCTCATCGGCCTTCAGAAGGCTCCTATTGAGCTTTGGCACGTCTTTTGACAGTGCTTCTAGGTCGACGTGGACGCCTTCTCGCTCATTAGCCATGAATATAGGCATGACGCGCCTCTCGCGGTCGTAGGCAGGCTGCATTCCATTTTCAGCTATGATTGGGTATAAATGCTCAAAAAGTTCGTGAGTGCGCTCTACATCGCCAATTGCGTATGGCGTTACGAGGTTAACTGGGCATTTCGATATCCAAGCACCGGCGCTGTTCGGCCCTTTCTTTGCTCGACTTATTTTACCGCCATGAACGCGGACCAGTTCTTTGCGGTTATCCCACACATAATCAGCTATCGCGTCTTGCTCATCAGGAGGCCAATTCAAAACACCTTCAGCCAATGATTTAAGATCTAAATTTCGAGAATGGGGCTCAGCTAAAAATGCGAGAAACATAGCGTCGTGAATGCGCCCCCACGGCAGTATGGGAAGGTCGAGTTTTTCGTAAGCAATAGACAGATCGAAGCTGGCGTTGAAAAACAGCAAAGGAGTTTCTTCATGCCATAAATCAGCCAGCCACGATCTAACTTGTTTTAGAGTGCAATTATTATTTTCAATATGCCCCCATGCAAAATAATCAACTTCTGCATCAGGGTATCGAACCGCCAGCCCTATAGGAGTAGGCGGGTAATTCGGTCGGCTCTCGATCGCGTGTGTTTCAAAATCGAGAGTAACGGCGCTATCTATATCCGAAAAAACGGACATTCAAGATGCTTGGACATCTTCAGGAAAAAACTCAGCCCAATCCGCCGCGAGAATATCAGTCTGAGATGCAAGCCACGGAACACAGGCTCCATCAGCATCACACATATCGATATGGGGGCGGTAGGTTATAATTGTGTCCTTGCCGAAGATCGACAACATCGGTTCGCGGTTAACGTTGAACTGCGAGCCGGCGACAAAGTAAATAAACATATTTTTGCCGTTCCAGCCTTTTCGGTAATACCGCTTGCCATTTTTCAAGCCTTCTAGGACTTGCCCAAAAGTGATTTGCATTATCTTCTCCTCTTCTTTTTCAAGCCACTCAATCCCGTGCGCGACCGTGCTTTAGGTTGCTCCAGCTCGTCCGCTGTTGGTTCTTGATATGGTTGAATGATAAGTTCCTCAGCTTCGGCATTTCGGCCAATGAGGATATCGAGAATGTTCGGATCTTCCACAACTTCGACGCAATCAAAAAATATTTTGAACTGCGTTTTTTCGTCACTCTCAATATAAATGTGCGTAAGCACGGCGAAAGGCGGCAACTGGTGTTCGTCGCGAAGTGAATGAACGTATTTCGACCATATTTTAGTCGATGTTACCGGGAGCTTCAGGAACGCAATGCTGGCGTCTCTAAAATCAGCCGGGTCTTCAAACACTTCCATTTCAGTTTCGCGGCGTTTTTTCGTTTGAACGAAGCGCCCAGCAGGTATCAAAGCTAGGCGGCGCCGATTTGAACATGCCTTACCTCGACCAGTGTCAGCGGAGCCCCATTCTGAATGAGGACATTCATCACAAAAGTCCGCTTGTAGCTCGAAATAGCTCTGGTCTGCGCCTTCCTCATCCAGATCAAGGACGTTTTCGTGGGGCTCCATATCCTTCTCGCTTCGACCAATTGCAAAGCATTTAGGTGGGAGCATAACGTCTGGATCGAACGCATCGGGATAGTACGTGTTCTCATGCACAGCATCGAGCACAACAACGAGCATTTCGTTACCGGGTAGTGTCTCATCGCCGTATTTTAAAATTCCCCCGCGCGTTGTAATGAAGTCAGATTGCTTTGCTTCTTCATGCGCATAACTGTCTGCCCGTTTAGCTAGCTTCTGACGAATTTTCTCAAGAGCGGTACCCATGGGTTACTCCTCTTCTTCCGGCGTAATCTCGATGTCGCCCAAAGTAATTTTAGAGACGTTGGCGGCTATTCGATCATCGACTGTCCCAATACTCACCTCCCAGCCCGTCAGATCCATACGGATCATCATGTCATTCATAAAATCTTCTTCGTTATCGTACTGGTTAGGAATGTTGATAGTCATTTTTATTTGTCTGTTTTTCTTACGCATCGTGTTCTCCTAAATTTTAGTTATGCTCAAACTCTTAACATGCACCTTTGAGACGCCGGGTATCTTCTCTCCTGCCTCCCACAGCTCTTTAATAGCTGTTATGCTGAGCGCTTTGTTGAGCAGATCAAAGCGATCGTTTTCGACTATGTAGTCATAAATTTTTTCCCAATCCGTTGCGGAAGGCTTAGTGTCGCGGGTGATTTGCGCACGGTATTTTTCACCAGCCGCGCCTGTTTCGTCGGTAGCAGAAAGAGTATTAATAATAAACTCCCGTAACTCTGCTTCGCGCGCCTTCACCGCATCAACTTCTTTTTGCATCGCCAATCGTAATTCTCGAACTTCATGGTAATGATCGGCGCAAATTCCCGGGAGCACTGGAATTCCTGCACCTACTTTAATTGAGAATATTTTAGGCATTATCATCCTCCAAATTTGCAATTAAAATGTCTTTTGCAATGCGTAAGCTATTTAGGTCTTTCAAGCTAATAGCCCCAGTATCAGGGTGCGCAGCTTTTACGAGCAAACGAAACTTGTCCATTACCAATTCCCGGGTGTATTCTTCTTTTTTTGGAAGCTCTAAAACACTCAGAGCCTTCTGCACCACTCGCAATCTAACCAACTCACTAGGACGCTTTTTTATGAACTTACTCATTATATATCTCTATACCTCGCACCGCCCCAGATGTCAACGTCGGCGCTTACGCTTAAATTTGCGTCGTTGCTCAGCTTTGTACTCTCTATATGTTAAAAAAGTATCCATTAACTCATTAAACTTTTTTTGAGTTATCGGCTCTTTAAAAATGTCTTGGTTCGAGATTACTAAAAACTGCCTAACTTGGCCTTTATATTTGAAGCCATCATAATTATCGGTGCATTTTAAATAGTCAATACCTTGTTGCCGGAGTTCTTGTGAAAGCACATTAGCTGGCGTAGCACTGGATACTTTACCCAAACTTAAAGTCCCAGCTACAGACGGCAAAATCATCGTTAATTCTTCTGGCGTATAAAAAGGGCGTACTTGTATATGAACCATAGTAGTTTTAATTTGTTCAGCAAGCGAAGTTTGGTATGGGTTAGCCACTACTTGATCACTTACTGCCCAATCGAGTGCCTGTTTCATCCAGCTTACGATTAAATTTTCGCTATAATTTTTCATAGCATCGCCAATTTTTTGAACTGGCGTCAGGGAGTCATAGTAAGCTGCGCGCTTTTCACGTGTTTGAGGCGCGTGGTTTGGAGGTTCCCATCCTTCTAAATCGTATTCTAAAAAAAAATTCAGCAACTTTTTTGGGCCTCCATTAGTGTACCACTTACCAATGCGATCATAAAATTTATCCCCGTCAGGGTGGTTGTCAGGACACCCTATAATTATCATGCGGCGATCATCATCAGAAAAGGCGCCAGCACTCTTTTCATTACTGTTAAAAAGATAAAACGCGTAACTATTAACTTGGCGGTTAGGCCGATATTTTTCATTCATGCCTTGCCGGCGCTCAGTAATGTAAGTGTATAGCCGGCTTATATTATCTTTAAGCTTGTTGCTTTTTGCCTCATTTATAATTACGAACAAACTGGTTTCAACCCAGCCATTAAATGTATCCCCAAGCTCGCTCGACGATAGTGATTGATGATAAGGCGAAACCATTTCAGCGATAATTTTACAAAGCAAAGACTTTCCGCTGCCTTGGCTGCCTAAAAACATCAAAGCTAAATCAATTCGCGCTTCTAAATTCTGAACTTTATACGCCAGTATTTTCCAAACCAGATCAGGATCGAATTCGTCAGTGCGCGACATAATCCAATCGTATAAAAGAAAAAAAGGCTTAACATCCCCTTCTTCGGGATTGAGCCCACGAAACCTATTATACGCCACGCCACCACGCTCCAACGGAATTGCTTTATCGAGCGTCCCGGGTCTAAAAATTGTATCGGCATAGCGGCGCGCATGGGGATGCGTTAACCAGCAGTCCGCAATAGAAATCGACTTTACGCCGCTCCCCTTTTGAGCCGGCACGATGATTTTTCGCGTTGAGAAATCACTACCCTTTATAAAATCGCTTTTTTTTAGCCAGTTATCAGTGCGTAGATCGAGCACCAATCCTTCTTTTTCAATCCATGCGGCTTCACCATTCATGCGTAAAACTTCGCGGTCTATCTTACGCATTTGAGGTGCTTTTTCGAGCAAAGTAAACAAAGCTTCATTGCCTTCTTTGACGATAAAATCATCGACGCCCATTTTTGCGCCGCCCGGCATTTCAGGCAGCCGAACGAGGAACACATTCGCGTTCCGCTTAGTGCTCAATTCTGTCGCCAGTCGACCCTCCGCAACCTGAATTTGATTGTTTTGGGCTGCATCACTGTCGTAGCAGATATAAATCGTCCTACGGCTCCACTCAATGCGGTCTAGGATGGGCAGCAGCTCCCCGTCATGCGTGAAGTTGTACACACCTCCAAGCCCTATAGTCGGAATGCCACATAAGCACGCTGACAGAGCTTTTTTCTCGCCTTCAGTAATCATAATGGGTGTTTCGATGTCACTGAAAATTTCGAGCCAGTCAATATCTTCAACAACTGGGAAATATGGATGCACTCCGCTGCGGGAAGGCTGACCATATCGGATCAGTTTTTTCTTAGCAAAACTCTTCGGATCTATGTTTCTTCCGTAGTATCGAACGCGGCAAAAAGGAACTTCTTTGTTTTCTCGTTTAAACATCATTTCGTCGTCAGTCCACGGATCGATATATGGAATGACCAGTGCCGGAGTTGCTTTAAACTCTGAGTATATTTTAGACGCATCTTTAATACTGAACATGCTCGCATATTCAGCTTCGTCGGCGCTAATTCCTGATTTTTTTAAATCTTTTATGGCTAGCTTTAACATGCCCCTCCACTCGCCGCGAATTTTAAAAACGAGCGGAGACTATGCGCCACTCAAAATAATTGTGTCAAGGAAATTCCCTGTTAACTGGCGCGATCAGTGCGCTTTATATCAACTTGGCATAAATAGCGCTTATCCTCAGAAACTTTGTAATAAATGCGGAGAGTAGCTTTGCCGTCGCCTCGTGATATAGCCGGGCGCATACCGCCAAGCCGCTTAGCCATGCGTACAGGGTCAAACTCAGGGAAGTGATCACACGTCAACCCATCGGGCTTGTGAATGTCCGCCACGAAACTCCTAATCAGCTCAGATATTTTGTTCATGCCCCGAACTTCTTCGATACTGCTTTTGCCTATAAGCTCAGCACTGGATTGATCCGTTGCAATGTCCCAAAAATAAATAGCTACCTCCCAAAATCGCTCACGATTGTCGAAGCGCAGAGCTCTAATTTCGGGCTCTAAATATGCCCAAACATAAGGACGCATTAACGTCATAATGCACGAACCAATTTTTCGCTCTGTGCTTTCCGCTAACTTTTGAGCGCGGTCCATTAAAACTTTGCAAATGACTTCAGCCGCAGCGACAAGCTTAGCCTCGTCTTCATTTGGTAAATTTAAACGCTTCATTTTTCATCCTCCCAATTAATAGTGCGCCAATCAAGAGTAGTTTGACCTCCACATTTTTCACAATAAGCTTGATCAAATGCGTTAAACAACACCCAGAATTGTTTATCGTGGTCCCAAATTGCGGAAGCATCAAGCGTAACTTGATCAGATCGACAACTGCTACATTCGGGGCGTTTTTTATAGGGATCATCATTAGACGCAAGCTTTTCTCCGTGTGCCTCAACAATGTCGGAGTACCCTTTAAAGCAGCCCGCTTCGTTTGTGTAGCCATTCGTGTAAGTAAGCTTTCCAGCTTTATCGAAAGTGTTTATAATGAAGCGTATCCGGCCGTCTAAAACAGGCGGAACCAGCTCATCGACAGACACAGATGTACCATCTTTAAACTTACGTTGAACTAAAGTAATTTCCATTAGTCTTCCTCCTCACACCATTTGATATCTGTTTCGGCCTCACAGCTCCAGCAAAAAGCAGTTGTTGTTGGGGGGCTCATTTGCCATCGTCCCATAAATATGTCCCACTTAGCCGTAGCGGTTACTTCGATATCACGCCTGCCACATTTACTGCATCTAGGTTCTTTCATGGCGTTGCTCCTTAAATTTTAATAGCTTTTTCAAGTCTGTAAGCTTCCTGCAACACCTCATCTCGTGCGCCATTCTGCGCCGCAAATATAATTCTCTGCAAACCTTGACTTATTTCGCCATAAAGTGCGTGCACAGTGCGAGCAACCGCCGTCTTTTCCATTGTATTAAATTGATCTTCTGTAGCGTGCTCGCTTATTCTAAATGTCGCGCAAACAGTTAACGAAACTTTGTATTCGTCTAAAGACGGCTCTAACTCCGGTGACGGTATTTCGTGACTTTCTTTATACAAAACCGGCCTAAGCTCATCAAGATACCGGTTCCCCGTGCCTCGCGTAGTCATCTTTTTAAGAATATCAATCATTTCCCAGCTCCTAAACTTATAGTCCTAACCCTGCCGCCTGTGTGTACATCGAGCTTTTTAGCTACGCCGACCGCTTCCCGCGCGTTTTTACCACATAACATTGCAGCTTGTGCAAACCGCGCGCCGGAACCAATAGCTTGTGGGGAATTCATCTTAACGCCTCTCATCCACTCACCCCACCAATATACATTTTTCCCATCATATTCTAAGCACTCAAATATGCTCATATTCTTTGGTTTTTCTTTTGGCTTCCCATCTTTAACCCAATCAATAAATAAATTACATTGCTCTAAGTTTCCTGCAAACCCATACAAACATCCTTTAACTTTCACTACCTTTGTAGTTCGGCCAATAAAATCTCCGCCGCAATGACTGTCGCCCGCCATAGTTTTGCCGTCAAACGCAATTGTTGTCATTTTTTTGTTCCTTGGTTTTCCGTGAAATGCCAGTCTTCAGCATCGATGTAAATAGGGGCGCCTACACGTACGCTTACGGCGTTCCATTTCTTCATTGTTGCCTCGCCAAGATCAATTCTGAGCCGCGCGGCTAACAAATCAAGATATGTTTGAACATCCGCCAGCTCATCCGCCAGCGCCGAGATAACCTCTTCTATTGTAAAGTCACCACGCCGTACTTTCTTGTGAAGATTAGCAAACTCGCCTAACTCCCCAATCAGCGCCGCAAACCACTCTTCCACTGTCCACGTATCAACGCCGCTTAGGTGCGTAAATTCACCCTTCGGATTTTTAAAAAACTCCAATCGTTTAATATTGCCCCCACGGAGCGTATTAAACGTAAGTCCATATATACCATATCCCATTTTAAATCGTCCTTTTCTCCAAGTAATTTCTGTGTTTCCTAAAAATCTCATTTTGTTTAACTCCATGTGATAGTATATTTAAGAACTTCAGCGCGCACGAATTGTGCCTATCCGCAGGACCACGTCGGCGTACTCGTCACTGCCTTTTCGTCGGCGCCAAATATTATCATAAGCTTCGCCGTGATAGCAGTTGCGCGCCATCTTAGCAGCCTCCTTTTCCGTCACTAAAATATTCGTATGTAACGTAAGCTCAAGCTTATGAAATTTTTTGCGGGCAGTCATATCAATTCCTCTACCTCATAGGCATCAATAAAGCAGTGATGCTGCCACCAGAAAAAACAATGGAGCCTCTACTATCGGTTGTCATTTCCATCGTACGCGCGCCTATAAACGACAGTATGTCGTTCAGATAGTGTGCATTAACGTCGAAATCAGGTATTTCGAAAAAGCTGTCAGCCATACGGAATGACAAAGACGTTTTTTGATAGCTTATTGTGCGATCTTCCAACGAAACGCGGATGCTGGGACGCCCAATTGTAGCAATTTTTGCCAAAATCTTAGCGTGTTGCGGAAGCTCTTCAGGAATAGCCACCTTTAGCGGCCTATCGTCCGGGATCACTCTCTTATAGTTAGGAAAAGTGCCGTCTACAACCTTAGAATGTAAGGTAACGGGGAAGCCCGCGCTTGTGTACTCAAAGGAAATATATTTTGGATGCTCACCTTGGCCGTATGCCTTAAAAAGAACAGGAGAATTTTTATCTCGCGTCTTTTTTAGGGTCGTCACAGTTAAGCGAGGAATAATAACCGCACCCATCTCATCATCATATACGAGATCAGTAAAGTACATGCGATGACCATCAGTTGCCACAATCGTTGAGCCGTCAAAATATATACCATTGAGATAATAGCGCACACTTTCGGTTGACATAGCGCGCGCCACGATTAAAAACTTGTCAACGTCTTCGCTCGAAATCTCACCCGAGCAGACTTTAGGAATTTTACTTGGCAAAGGCCACGCATCGATTTTAATTAAGTCTTCTTTATGCGTAAGCTGCCCGGACTTAATTTCTAGCATATCAAGCTGTTTAAACTCAACTTGCTCGCCGCCCGCCAGCTTCAAAATATCTGCTAACTTTTTAATATTGGGAATGACAACAGGCTCAACCTGTACTCCTAGATCAACGCTAATTGTCTGATCAAGATCAGTACCGAAAAGTTTGCCATTTTCTAGCTTAGCCGTAGCTAAAATAGGAATAGGCGCGTTAGAAACAGCGACAACAGAAACAATCTTAGATGCTGCAATAAATTCTTTTGTGTTCAACATATCAATTCCTTTTTTATTCCCTATGTAATTTCATTTAAACGCTCTAACTCATCCTCATTATACAAAACCCGGAGCCCGGCGTGCTCAGCCTTAACAGCTTCGAAAATTCGCAAAGCTTGGCTTGGTCTGTCGTAACCATACTCCGCCGCAAATTCGTCAACGTCATCGAATACCGTAGCGCCACTAATACAAGACAATATGTCATAAGCATTTGGCTTCTTAAAGCTAGTATTTTTAACCCAGTTTTCTGAATTCCACGGCTTACACCCAGCTCTGCGCCAAGTTTTACGGGACGCCGGACAACCTCTCGGATAAGTTTCAAATGATAAACCTAAGCGGTAGTCGCCGTTAAGCCGGTGCCTCCCTGATTTATCAAGGGAATTGCCAAACTCGCTCGAATATTGAAGCTCGCCGCGTGTCAAAATAAAATTATAAATATCACGAAACTGATCACCAGTGTCAAAATCCATTACACCAACACGTACAAAAATAATATCAAGAACCGTGTTGGTGTCCTTGAGAAACTGCTTTGCTTCTTTCAAATATTTATCCATAATTCAAATTCTCCTATTCAAACACGAAACCGCCAGAGCCGACATGAGCGCCGTTAATGTCAAGCAAATTAAAATGCTTCCGACCTTGCTCAATCGCCTCTGTGGAGTACCGGAGAAGCCGCGCTATTTCTTGCAATGGATCCTCGTCGAACGCAACATTTTCAATCGCAAACTTCACGCAAAATCCGGTTTGTTTAGTCATAATAGTCCCCTACTCTTCCGTAAGCTTTTGTTGTTTTTTGCACAAATCTAATATAGCTTGCGCATTGAGCCCTGTACGGTAACCAACATATTCCGCGGCTTCTATTTCATCAGGCTGAAACACCATATCAAAATCTCTTGAGCGCCTCTTTAAAGTAAGGATTATATTGGCCCCGATCGAACGCCCCAGCAACTTTTTCAAAATAGGTTAATTCCATAATCGTTATCCCTTACGCTCAAGTATATTTGAGCTTGCCAGAAAAAAAGGCGTCCATAGCTTCACGCTTTGTCGCAAACGATTTGCTCGTGCCTTCAGGCCCTTCACCTTCAATCGAGTGAGCTTGAACATACCAGCCTTTTCCTGTTCAATCGTCATGCTCTGACCAATCTTTTGGGTTTAGATTTCTTGCCCAAGGCTCGCCACTAGCAATTGATTGCCTAACACGATTGCGTTGACTTGATGATAAATATGACGGCCCAAGAATACAAAAAACCGTGTCACAGGGCTCTTCCCCAAACATTTTGTGGCAGCGTTCACACTCGTTCCGGCCTTTCCAAAACTCGTCAAAATCCCCTGAATCAATACCCATAATTCCGTCTTCTTTTTCAATTTCAACCATCTTTCCACTCCTGATATTTAGCCCGTCTCATCGTGCGCGCCGAAAATTTTCTTATTATCCCTCCAAGCGCGGCAAGCCCGTGGCGAAATATAATAATCTCCAACGGCGTCTGATAAGCAATATTCTTTAAGCATTTCTCGGGCTTCGCTCAACGTGCCGAACTCGTCGACCGTTTCAAGGGAGTTTCTGTCTTTTCTCTGAATGTAATATGCCATTATTCCGCCTTTGGATTAAAATAATCGTGTGAAAGATTTTTATGGAGATCCAGTGCCGCCTCAATTTGATCAAAAGTATAAAGATAAAACCTTTTCTTGTCTACTCGACCGCGCGCCGCCAGTCGGCACACATTAGCCGCTAAGGCGTTCCGCTTTTGCCATGAAGGTTTCTTAACCGCCTCAAGAACGTAGTCAAGGTAAGTTGCATAAACATAATTAGTTTCTCGCGCAAAAACTCTATTGCACGGATGCCGCAAATTCCTTATGATTTTTTCGCTATCAGTCATATGATGTTACGCACGGCGCTCATTACTTCCAATGATTTTTTGCACTGATCGAGCGTTGAAAAATAATCGCTACGATATATCGTGTTCTTAGCCATATAATAAAAGCCGTCGTTTTCAGCTTTAATTCGGCCCCTATAAACGCCGTCCAAATAAACTTCTGCGGCGGTTTGAACCCGCATTTGCTTTTTTAAAAGCAAGTCTTTAAAGGTCAGCATGTTGTGTCACCTATTCAAAAATTGAGAAGGCGCCAGAGCCTACAATGTTTCCGTTGATGTCTCGGACTATAAAAGTGTCGGCGCCGTCTTCTACCTTTTGAGCCGCAAAGCGCAAAATGCGCGCAACTTCATCTCTACGATCGGCGGCAAATGCCGCGTTATTTACGTCGATAATAACGTTAAACGTGTTTTTAGTTCTATGCATTATGTGCCTTTCGATTCCTCATTAACCAGCTTGGTAAGCCGGTCTAGTTGGTCCTTTTGGGTTTCGCGATCGACTTTGCCGGTGCCTTGGCAATCGCATTCTAAATCTCTAAGGTGGGTATAGGTTGCCAAAGCCCCTCTTCCCTGACACCAAAGACAAGTATGCATGTCAATTCCTTTCAGAATGAGTGGTAATCCATTTCTTTGCTTCATGTTGCTATCCTTAATTTTGGTTTCCGGCATAATGCGCAAGGCGCGTCTTTCTTGATCATGCTAGCAAACTTGCGCGATGTTCTAAAGATAAATCCGCACGCTTGGCACTCAATCTTAATCATCCGGGTTGTTTGCTTTTTCGGCGCGTTTGCCATGTTGATTTTACAATGCGGAATGTCTCCAAGCTTCTTTTGAATTGCGTTTAAACGCTTAATTAGTTCCGGCCCCGGATCGCCTGTAGCAACTGGTTTTTCGATCCCTATTGCTATCGCGATCGCAAAGAAAAAGCCACGATGCCCAGACGCACAGTTATCAACGGCATGTATCAGTTCATGCGCCAGCACCCAAAGAACTTTCTTTGTGTCATCGATCTTTGGCGTGACGAATATCTCATTAAAACTGCCTTCGCTGGCTTCTTTAACAAAACATTGTCCAATAGCTTTAGGCGTCCGAACCGGCCAGCCCACACTTACGCGGTAATTAGGCCGCTCATGGTCCGGGCAGGCTGGCATAACAATTTTATCAAGAATGATATCGCAGGCATCGATCAACCACGCTTCGCGAGTTGCATACTTCGGTTTTGATTGCTTGCGTTTTGGCATGATTTAGCTTTCTTTTCAGCACCACTATACTTTTTGTTTTATCACGAAATGTGTAATATTGTCAAGCACCAACCTATTTATTCAAAAAAATAGGTTGCCTTGTCGGAATTTGAATAAATTGAGCCGCTAGGCTACTGGGCTAGCGAAACCTTCTGAAGTAACCACCTCTATAAAAAACTATAATAATATAATGGTGGTTATATGTTAAAGAAAAAGAACCTCCCAGACTTTGGATTTCCGGCTTACGCTCGTTGCCTTCTGGCTAAGCAAATCCTGCGCTCGGCCGCCAAGCGATCTAGTTCCTCGTTTAAACAGCGCGTCTCCGCTCGATCTCCGAGTTTCCGCGCTTTTAGTACTCGCGCGATCAAGTCTTGCTCGGCTCGGTAAAGTTGCGCTCGGCTACGCATTTTCAAAGCCTTCAAGATAGTCCGTTACTTCGGCGAGACTGTAATAGAGGCGATTTTCGCTTTGCGGGTAGCGTCGAGTGTGTGTGCACGTGGTTAGAAAGTTTTGCACGTCCTGACTATCAAGTTCGTGCTTGCGAAAAATGGTGAGTAGTTGGCGGTAAGAAATGAGATTTATCATTGATTGAACCTTTCGATTGTTTCTATGATTGAAGCATAGCACCAAAAGGTTAACAAATCGTTAACGTATCAACATATATTTTCTATTTAATATGGTGGTGGTTAATGAAAATCTTTGCGGCGTCGTGCTTGGCTACTTGGCACGCGGCTTGCATGGCGTCCAGATTTCGTGGCTGTTAAGGTTAACGCGATTTCAAATTATTTTATAGGGCAGGGGGGTAGGTTCGGACTGGATTGGTTTGGGCTCTACCATGGGGCGTTTGCCCAATAACCCAGTTTTCAAGCCAGCGTAAGTTGCATATTTAAACTAACGCGAGCCGCATATTTAAAATCAATATAAACCACTTGACAACCTCGCTGCTAAGGCCCAAAACAACCCCATGGCTGAGAAGAAAGACAAATGTGTCACTTGTACTCTGGTTTTGATCGGCGCATGTCTTGGTGCCTTAGCCGTGGGCCTCTGGGTTTCACATATTATCACGCATCGCCAAAATCAAATTATTCAGACGTCTCGATATGAAGCCCCAATCCCCGTACCTGAGCCTTCGGCCGCGCTAATTTTTCTGGGTGGTCTGAGCCTTCTGGCTGCTATCAGAAAATTTTAGCTTGCTATTGAGCGTAAGGTAGCTTACGGTCAGATCTATGGAGATTTCATATCTTATTAGCATCGTAAGCGCAGTGATAGGCGTAGCTCTTGGCTTTGTGTTGGGTGTTATATTCTCAATTCATGTAGAGTACAGGCGCGCGCAACGTAAGCCGGAAGTGAGCGAGTATCTTGACGACACGCTTAAGGTTTATGTGGGTAAGGGCTCTGTCGAGCAGAACGACCCGGATGGGGTTTTTGGGAAGAAGGAAAAACGATGACGAAATATAGGACGAAGTGTGTAGAGATCGAAGCGTTTCGGTTTCAGGATCTCGACGCGGCTTTATACTGGCTGAGCAAGAACGCGGATAGCAGTAACTATCAGCCGTGCGTAACGCCGGCAGGGACGCAGTACATCAAGTTTGAGGTGCCGGAGGGTCAGGTGAAGGCGTATAAGGGTGACTGGCTTGTGAAGCTGAGCAATTCTAAGCCTATTTACCCCTGTAACAATGTGACTTTTAATGAGCAATATGAGCTCATGCCGGCGCTTGCGAAAGAGGGCGTACCGGGGCCTGAGACTGAAATTACGAGGGCCGGGAAATGATCAAGTTTACGACAGAGGTCGACGCTTGTCGGTTTGTGGATGTGCAAGTTATGCTGACATGGCTTGCGAAGTTCAGAGATTGCGATACAAATATAGCATATTATGATCATGGTACGGACCCCAATACTCGCATCGAGGTTGAGTTGTGCGGGAGAACTACTAGTGTGGTTCCCGGCAACTGGCTTGTTAGAAATTCAGAAGGTGAGTTTTATTCTCATGGGGATAAATCGTTCAGGGTTAGGTATAAGCCTTTGAAAGGCTCAGATTATGAATAATCTTTTGGAGCGCATGGCCGCGCAGGAGCATCGGCAGTGGGCGCACTGGGTAGCTCACATGCTGGACAACCTTACGGACATTAATATTGAGCGGTGGCGGAGTTTAATTATTACGGAGTATGATGAGCTGAGCGAGAAAGCAAAAGCTTCTGATCGTGAGTGGGCTCAGCAAATGGGCTCAGTGATTGGCGTTTCGCATGTGCTTGTGCCAAGAGAGCTGGACCATGACACGATTGAGGCCATTCGGCACAACATGCTTACAAACCGGATTATAGTTCTCAAGCAGCATGAGATTTACGACGCACACCGGGCTGTTATATGCACGTTTAAAAATGAGCTGGCATAGTGAGGTGGTATGAAGAGCATAGAATGTTGTGGATTGATAGCACGGTTCGCGAAAAAGGGTATATAAACCGCTCTGATATAGTGAAGCATTTTCGGATGTCGGTTCCGCAGGCCTCTAAAGATCTCGCAACTTACAAAAGGCTTCATCCCGGTGTGCTGAATTATAATTTATCGTTGAGACGATATGAATTGGATAGGGAGCACCGTGCCAGCAGATCTTGATAAAAAGAAGCGCAGTAATTCACATTTTATTGAGCTGCCTTTTCTCTTTTATGAACATGTTCGTAGGGTCGCGTACAACGAAGGGTTGTCGCACTCGGAGGCGGCTTCAATACTGATTAAGCTGGGTGTGGAAGTATACCGCGATCAGGATGCTAATTTGCGCGGGAGTTTGAAGGTGCCGGATGGGAAATAGTATTAAATGTGGACATGCTCCGGCCAAACAAATTCAGATCGAGGTTGCGGAAAAGCATGGTGTGCCGCTGGAGATTATGTCTAAGCCCGTTAATGTAGCTGACGTGGCGTGGAGGCAGGCGCAGGCAGAAGCGATTAAACGGATCAGAGATGAGCTGAACTATTCATGGCTGAGGCTCGCGCGCCTTTTTGGAATGAGTATAACGGCTCTTCATCACAGATATCACGGTGGAAAATGACTGAGGAACAATTTAAGATACCGGAAGGCTGGGGTCTGAGCCCGCAGCAAGAATTCGTTATCGGGCTGCTTATTGATGAGGCCGGGAACCACGTATCGGCTTACGGCTTCTGCGAAGAGCTGTACGGCGCACCTTCAGCTCCCGGTATGTTGGCGCCGGCAAAGCTCAGGGTGCTCATTCAGCGCTGCCGAGAGCTTGTCTCAGACCTTACTGATGGCCGGTCGAGTATAGTAGTTCGCCGGGGGTCCGGCTGGATGATAAGCCGGAAGGGTGTTTTGATTTTGAAAAAGAACGCGGGCGTAATAAGAACTTGAGTTTCTTCATTGCTTTGTGATATCTGTTTTCCTCATGGAAAGCCAAGCGTTGACAAAGCCCGGAGCGGTCCTCGTTATCAACGGGGATGTTATTTCCAGCACATCAAAATTTGCGCGGGGAGCTGCTGCCGTGGCTTTCCAAATGATGGGCGGCGTCGATGCTCTACAAGCTTGGGCGGAAGAGCATGAAACTGAGTTTTATACTAAGATTTTTACTAAATTGATTGGCAGGGAAAGCGAAGCTACAGGCGGTTCCCGGGTTGAAGATATGTTGCTGGTTCTGGATGGCGAAACTGAGGAAGTTGTGGATGTTAAATTTGACGATGGGCCGGTAAGTGAGGTATCTGAACAAGCGCAGTCGTTCGAAATTAATAATGCCAGCGATAGAGCTCGGCGCCGAATATTGGTTGATGCGGCAGAAGCTTTTTCTAGCTCTGAGCCGTATTAATGAATGAGCGCAGGTTAGATACGCTTCGGGTTTTACGTCGGGATCTCAGTCGTTTTTCTGAAGAGTGTTTACGGGTAAAAACGAAGGATAATCGAATTGTCGGGCTTGTTTTTAATCGAGCGCAGCAATACTTGGATAGTCGTTTAAACGATCAATTACGAGATCAAGGGTATGTGCGGGCTTTGGTTTTGAAGGGTCGGCAGCAGGGTGTTTCGACATATACAGCAGCTCGGTTTTACCACAAGTCTTCACTTCGCAAGGCAATTAACGTCTATATTTTGTCACACGAGCAGCGGGCTTCCGATAATCTTTTTAATATCGTCGATCGGTATCACAAACATAATCCTTTGGCGCCGCATGTCGGCGTGTGCAATGCTAAAGAGCTTCAGTTTGATTTGCTCGACGGCAGTTATACGGTTGCTACGGCGGGCCAAAAAGGTAGTGGGCGCTCCAGAACATCTACGCTTTTTCATGGTAGTGAGGTTGCTTTTTGGGCTAATGCGACGGATCACTTCGCTTCTTCAGTTCAAACCGTTCCTGATGTCGACGGTAGTGAAGTTATTTTAGAAACAACCGCAAGTGGGCCTTCTGGGGAGTTTTATGAACGTTGGCAGGACGCCGAAGCTGGGATTTCCGATTATATAGCAATATTCATTCCATGGTTCTGGCAATCTGAGTATTATAAAAAACCTGAAGAGGATTTTGAGCTTAATAATGAAGGTTCTCAGGGCCAGATGTCCGAAGTTGAGTATTGTGAAGCGTTTAATTTAACTCTTGGACAAATGCGCTGGCGCCGAATGAAGATAAATGAGCTGCGAAGTGAAGGTTTGTTCGATCAGGAATATCCCGGCACGGCTCAGATGGCTTTTGCGAACGCCAATGTTGATAGCTTTATTAAAGCGCTGACTGTTTTACGTTCCCGCAAGTGCAAAGATGTTGAGGCGGCGGGGCCTTTAATTATGGGTGCGGATCCAGCGGGGCCGGGTGGAGACAGGTTTTCTATTTGCGGACGGCGAGGCCACGTAGTTGAGTATTTGAAGTGGCGCAATAACGTAGAGACCGCAGACGCATATCATTGGTGCCGGCAAATTATTTTAACTAAGAAGCCAGCGAGATTTTATGTTGATGCTGGGGGGATTGGCGCCGCTGTGCTGAGCCTTTTGCGTGGTGATGATGAAATTCCGGTGGGCGTTGTTGTTGGTGTTAATTTTGGCGGCAAATCTCAAGCTAAAATGGCCGCTCCAAAAAAGCCCGGTCCAAAAAATCGTCGGGCAGAAATGTGGATGCGGGCGAGAGATTGGCTTGAGAGTGAAGAGCCCACCTCTATCCCTGATTTGGATGTTTTTCAGGCGGATCTAGTTTCTGTTTCTACAAAGCCGACGATAACAAACGACACTCTTTTGGAAAGCAAGGAAGCAATGCGGGCTCGCGGCGTTCGATCTCCGGATTTAGGAGATGCCTTTGTTCTGACATTTGCATTTGCTACCGTTATTAAGAATTACGTTGACAAGCCTTCGTCGGGTCCACAATATGGCAACCCAGATAAAGCACCTAAACCTTTGACGTTCGGCAGGATTAAAAGTCGCAATTCATGGATGGGATGAACGGATTATGAGTGTAGCCGTGCAAGGGCAAATAAATAAAGAAACTGCTCAAGACGTATTTCGCAAAAAATTTAAAAAAGCTGTGCATCCTGATGATTTCGAGGGTGATTTAAGCTTTTTGAGGTATGCGGTTAAGCTTTTCGATGATGATTTGGAAGCTGATCGAGGTAACCGTGAAGTTGGCATGGAAGCGGCGCGGTTTATGGTCGGAGATCAGTGGGATGAAGAGGTAAAGCAGAGCCGCCAAGTTTTGAATAAACCTACGATGACTTTTAATCGGCTTGTGGCTTTTGTGGGGCAAGTAGTTGGTAACCGTCGCCTCAATGAAGTTGATATAAAAGTTGTTCCTGACGACGCGGCTTACAAACCTACTGCTAAAATTCGTGAAGGGTTGATCCGCAGCATTCAAAAGAACTCTAGGGCTAACAGAGCTTATAATAAAGCGCATGAGAACCAAGTAATTACGGGCATCGGTAACTTCGAGGTTGTTCTTAAATATGCGCATGATGATGTATTTGAGCAAGACGCCGTAGTTAAGTCTATAAAGAATGCTTTCGCTGTTGTTTGGGATGCTTGTATTGAGGATCCGACTGGAGCCGACGCTAAGCATGTTTTTGTTGTGGATACTATGACAATTGAGGATTTCAAAAGAGAGTATCCAGATGCATTGGCCGCTGACTTAACTATTAATCAACATTTGATAAGCGGTTATACGTTTGATGGTGACTGGATTACTCGGGAGCACGTCCGGGTTGTTAGAATGTGGCGTATGCGGACCCGGAAAGCTATTGTTGCTCTTTTGAGGGACGGAGACAGCGAAGATGTTGTAGATGTCACAGATAAGGATCCGAAGGATTTTATAGACCGCGTTGTTACGAATTCTGAAGGTATGCCGGTAATGCGCGAGGTTGATCGAAAGTATGCCCAGCTCTATCACATTACTGCACTCGATATTCTTGAAGGGCCTTATGAAATCCCTGTTTCCCGCGTGCCGGTTTTTCGCGTGCCGGGGTGGGACATTAGTGTTGGCGATTTTCAAAAACGTTTTGGGTTGCTGACCTTTCTGTTGGATCCTCAAAAACTGTTTAATTATTGGCGTTCGGTGATTGCTGAGAAGCTTATGCGATCGCCCAAAGGTAATTGGATTGCGTCGGCTGATGTGGTTCAAGGCCGCGAACAGGAATGGCGGGATAGCCACATAAGCGATGATCCTCTACTTCTCTATAACGCGGATGCCGGCTCGGCGCCAATACAGATTAAAGCTACTCAACTTGAGCCTGCTTTGATTGAGCAAGCTGGCATGGCTGCGCAGGATTTGCGGGATATATCGAATTTGCATCAAGCTAGCTTGGGGCAGAAGTCAAACGAGGTATCCGGCAAGGCTATTTTAACGCGTCAACGTATCGGGGAAGTTGGAACTATAATTTACCAAGATAATCTTGATATGGCTATTGAGGAGTGCGGGAGAGTTCTTAATGAGCTGATCCCATTTGTTTATGATACTTCTCGGACAATTAAAGTGCTTGGTGAAGAGGGCGAAGAGTTGGATCCTGTCGTTATTAACGATACTACTAACGAAGCTTCTGTTGATATTACTGCGGGCAAATATTCGGTAAGCTCTACTGTTGGTCCGAGTACAGTTACTAAGCGTGTTGAAGCTTCTGAAGGAATGTTGAACATGGTCAATGCTAATCCTCAAGCGTTGGCGGTGGCTTTTGACAAAATTGTTGAGGCGCAGGACTGGCCCGGCGCATCAGAGATTGCGCGCAGGCTGAGGTTGCAGTTGCCGGCCGGAATACTTAATGAAAGCGATATGACGGATAGGCAGAAAGAGGATGCTCTGAATTCGATTAACCAAGCAGAGATTGATCAGCAAAAAGCGGATACTATGTTCCAAGCTGAGTTGGATGAAAAAACATCTCGGGCAAGGCAGGCTGAAGCTTTGGCTATTCAAGCTGAAGCGAAGGCAGTAAGTATTCTGGAAACTATAGATATTGATAAGTTTAACGCTTTGGCTAATGCAGGTGACGTGAGAGCGAAACGTGTTTTAGAGGCGGCGAAGTTGTTCGAAGAAATCACCAGTGAAAGTTAAAGAGGCATAATTATGGCGAAGCAAAAAGACGACCCGTTTGCAGGGTTTGTTACTCACGACGACAGCGAAACTCCAACTGAGCGTTCTGATCATAAGGAGGTTAAAGATGAAGGCGGGTCTGGTAGCGAAAAAGATCAGAGTGAGGAAGATCAAAATGAAGCAGGCCAAAATGAGGAAGATCAAGGCAAAGAGGAGGATGGCGGCGATCGAACAGACGATGAGGATAAGGATGAAGCCAAGATCACTGGGGATGACGACGATGATGACGGCGGTGATGGCAGCGAAGATGACGCCGAAGATGACGCCGAAGATGACGCCGAAGATGACGCCGAAGATGACGCCGAAGATGAAGGGGCGGGCGGCGGCGGTAAGAAAAAGCTTAGAAACACGGTCCCCGCAAAAACAAGAATTTCCCAATTAACAAGAAAACGCCGGGATGCTGAGCGCGCAACTGTTGAAGCAGTGGCCGAGAGAGATAGGCTTGCTCAAAGAGTTGCTGACTTGGAAAAGGGCGTGGCTAAAGGCGGCGAGGTAGATGATAAAACGCAAGTTGATGACGGTCCTCCGGATCCTTCCAAGTATGATTATGGCGAGGTTGATCCTAAATATATTTCTGATTTAACAGATCATCGCGTTGATGTTGGTTTGAAAAAGCAGCGAGCTGCGGATGTTAAAGTGAAGGAAGTTGCTGCGCGCGAAGCCCAAGAGGTCGCATACGACAAAGCGTACGACAAAAAGGTCGCTGACGGCATCGAAGCATATGATGATTTTGAAACGGTTGTGGTGGAAGCTGCGGATCAAAAAAAGTTTCCATTGACAGCAGAGACAGGTACACTTATTTTAGAAAGTCCCGTAGGTCATCATGTGGTCTACGCAATCGCCAGCGATCCGGAATTTGCTGAAAAGCTGGCGCTTATGACGCCTCTCCAGCAGGCGCGAGAGTTCGGTCGCTTAGAAGCGCAATTTACGTCTAAAGATGACGCCAAACCGAAAATACCAAAGTCGAAAAGAGTTCCCAAAGCCCAGCCGCCACCTAGTAATCGCGGAGGGTCTTCTGGGGTTCGTATAACGGACGGCAACACCCAAGACTTTGCGGCGTTTGAAAGAAAAGCCAATAAATCCTTGAGGAGGTCGTCCCTCTAATCAAAGGTATTTAACATGGCTAATAATGCGTTTCTTAATGCTACAGAGTACGCAAATGTGTTTTTGCTGCTCTTAAAAAACGAACTTGTCATGGGGCGCCTCGTCACTGGCATGTTCAAAAACGAAGTTACGGATGAGAATGGGCTGACAGTCAATGTTAAGCGCCCGCCTCAGTTCGTTGCACAGGATGGTGAAGCTTTGGCTTTGCAGTCTGTCGTAACTGGTTCTACGCCTGTTACTGTTGATCAATATAAGAACGTTCACATCGACGTGGGTGATCTTGAGTATGTTCAATCGTATAATGCTTTGCTTCGGAACGAAACGATCAAAGCCGCTGCGTCTGAGCTTGCTCATACGATCGATGGTTCGCTGCATGATGCTCTTTTGGAGTTCGGCAGCGAAGTGGGTACGCCGGGAACGTCTATTGCTTCTCCAGCACAGTTCAACAAGGTCCATACCCGGCTGATGAGCCAGTCGGTTCCTAATACCGACATTAACGCTGTTGTCAGCTTCGATGACGGTGAGCTGATCCGAGGTTCTTTGATTGGCGGGAACATTCAGCAAGTTAACCGCACAGCTCTTGAGCGCACGCAAATTCCGATTTTGTCGGAAGTTAATTTGTTTGCCTCTAATAACATTCGGTCTGTTGTTGCTGGAACTCGCTTGGAGGACACCGGCCCGTTGGTTAAGGGCGCCGCTCAGAACGTTAATTACCGGACGGTCAAGGACACCAATCAGCAAGACTTGCTGGTTGATGGCGTTGGCTTTGATGCGACAGTCAGCAAAGGTGATACGTTTACTATTGTCGGCGTTTTTGCGGTCAATAATCGAAGCCGCCAAGTGCTTACGCATTTGCAGCAATTTGTTGTTTTGGCGGATGCTCTTGCGGACGGAGCTGGAAACATTACCTTGCCTATTTCTCCGGCTATTATTGTTGGCGGAACGAGCGACGGCTTCAGCACGATCACCAACACAGCATTCCAAACTGTGTCGGCTGCGCCTGCGGATAATGCAGCGATTGTTTTCAGTGTTGCGCCTGCGGCCATCACGCCAGTTCGCGCAGCTTTTCATAAGCGTGCTATTTCGCTGGTGTCTGCTCGCCTCATTACGCCTTTCTCGGATACGTCGTCATTCGTGTCTGATCCTCAAACTGGTATCGGAATTAGGTACTGGCGCGGATCGGATATCTCGACTGGTCGGCATATCCACAGATGGGATGTGATCTACGGCGTTCAAAACGTTCAGCGCCAGCTAGGTGCTCGCGTTAACGGATCGTAATTGTTCAATGCGAGGAGAGAGGAGGGCTTAGTCGCTCTCCTCTCTCCCTCAAATTTTCAATCTAAAAGAGGAGGCCATTGTGGCTAACAACAATATTAAAGTTTCAGTAAAGCCGTATGTGCATCAAGACTGGCCGGCTATGTTTTATCACCCTACGGAAGTCGGCAGATACGAGATTTGCGAGAGCGAAGATGATGTGCCGGAAGGTTATGTTGATAATCCGACGAAGGTCGGTAAATCTGCTAAGGAGCAGGCTCGGGATAAAAAGCCGGCAAAAAAGAAGGCGCCAGCAAAGAAGTCTGCCGCTAAGAAAGTGCCGGAAGTCACTTTAGAAAGCTTGGGAGTTTCTCGCAAGGAAGCTCTTGAGGTTTTGGCCGACGAAGATGTTGACTACGATGATGACATCGAAAACGCAGAGCTAGCTTTGCTGGTGAAGGATCTCTTGGAAGATGACGATAGCTAGCGTACTCGTTACGAGCGCTTATAGAGAGGGGAACCTGATACCGACAGGTAAGGCTCCTACGACTGCTGAGGCTGCCGAAGGGTTGTCTCTACTCAACGTGTTTATTGACAGCCTATACGGTTTCGAGCTCGGCGAATTTGAAATGGCTTGGCCGGTTCCCCCTTCTACGACATCCCCAGTTAAAGCCGATTACCCGGTAGGGAACAGATCATCAGAACTTCCCGATACTGTATGGCCTTACCCTCCCGGCAACGTCACTATTCTTATGAATTTGGCTGCGGCAACTACGATATATTTACCCCAAGCTCCTAATGACGGAGCGCGGATTTCTTTTGTTAATATTGGAGATCCTACGAGCTTCTCGCTGACTGTCGACGCTAATGGGCGTCTGGTTCAAGGTGCTTTAACTTTGGTGGATACGCCGGGTAATTTTACTACT
>SDBV01001071.1_pt1 | contig 40556 bp, 44 predicted proteins | sample 2277081 | NCBI WGS metagenome assembly SDBV01 (sample SAMN10402039, study PRJNA504765) | marine sediment metagenome | isolation source: marine sediment core GS10_PC15, 223 cmbsf | place: Arctic Ocean: Southern Knipovich Ridge | collected 2010
CAGCCCATACGCACAGCCCTTCAAAATGTTTAGACATAGATTTATTTGCCAGTGAAGTCAGATAGTTACAGGTGTCATCGGTCAATAGAGCATACAGTCGCCAAATAGCCATTTAAAGACCTGTTCAAACGCTTGAAAAAGCAGCATTTACCTTTTACACAACATGTAGTAGCTGGTTGAGTCAAGTGCATAGCCCCGTAATATAATTCATGCCCCCCAAAGTCCCCCTTTTTGACAGAGATCGTTTAATTGTAAAACCGCTGGCAGAGCGTGAGCATCTTCTTGATCTCTCCTGCATTCTGCCTTTAGAACTATGTCCACATTATGCTGACGATTTTAGGAAAGTTGCTGAGAGTATCCATAGATCAATCGGCAAAGGATCGACTGTTGTTCTCATGATGGGAGCCCATGTGTTGCGTTCCGGGGTCCAGAACTACCTAATTGACTTGATGGAGCAGGGATTTCTGAGTTGCATAGCTGTCAATGGCGCAGTTATTATTCATGATTATGAGTTCGCTCTTATAGGTGCAACCACTGAAAGTGTTGCGCATTATATCCGGTCCGGCCAGTTTGGCTTATGGAAAGAAATCGGTAGGATTAACGACATTGTAACCCAAGCCGCTCAAAAAGGAGAAGGCCTGGGTGAGGCTGTCGGAAAAGTCATTGAGGAAGAATCCTTCCCTCACAGAAATATCAGTATTCTGGCGGCCGCCTACCGATTAGATGTCCCTGTAACAGCCCATATCGGAATCGGGTACGATATCACTCATGAACATCCGAATTGTGACGGTGCTGCTTACGGAGCAACGAGTTACACGGATTTTTTACGGTTTGCCCATCTATTAGAGTCGCTGGCGGGCGGAGTCGTCATGAATTTCGGATCGGCTGTGATGGGTCCCGAAGTATTTTTAAAGGCGCTGAGCATGGCCAGAAATGTAGCCAAGAAAAAGGGGAAAGACATTGCTGGTTTTAATACCCTGGTTTGTGACCTGAAGCCGTTGCCGGCATCGACAGACAGAGAGGCTAACAAGACCAGTCCCGAATATTATTTCAGACCGTGGAAAACCATGCTCGTCCGAACGCTTAGTCACGGAGGGAAAAGCCACTATGTGCAGGGGGATCATAGAGAGACGATTCCGGCATTGTGGACGGCAATCAACGAAACATGAAGATTTTAGAAATTCGCGAACTGGCTGATCGGGTTGACCGTCGCAGATCAGAAGGGGAAACGATCGTTCACTGTCACGGATGTTTTGATCTGATGCATCCCGGGCATATTAAATACCTTCAGGCGGCCAAGATGATGGGAGATGTGCTGGTGGTGACGATTTCCCCTGACAGATTTGTTGACAAAGGTCCAGGTAGACCGGTGTTCAATGAGGATGTTAGAGCGGAGAGCATAGCGGCCCTTGAGTGTGTCGACTATGTGGCGATCAACAAGTGGCCTACTGCCGAAGAAACATTGCGACTCATGAGACCCGACATTTACGTTAAGGGCCAGGAGTTTGAAAACATGGAGGACAAGACCGGGAAGATCCAGAAAGAAGTTGAGGTGATTAAAGAAATCGGGGCCGAACTCCGATTTACCCATGAAATCGTCTTTTCTTCTACGGAACTGATCAATCAATATTTTATTCGGTAATCGACAATCTCAATTTCGACAACCATCAAGTTTCGATAAATGAACGGAACCATGCCGAAACGTAAAATTCTTTCATTCGATACGCTGTTAAGCACAATTCGTGAAACCCAAAAGAAAGGGAAAAAAGCCGTTCTTTGCTACGGGGTTTTCGGAGTATTGCATGTCGGGCACATCAGGTATCTAAAGCAAGCCAAAGAGTATGGTAACCTCCTGATTGTGGTCATCACGCCTGACCATGGAGAAGACCCAAAAAGTAAAGAACGATTTGAAAATATGAGGGCCGAGGCATTGGCCCATCTGGATTGGATCGACGTGGTTTCAATCGACATACACGACTCTTTCCGTGAGATGATCAAGGCCCTTACCCCGGATGTTTACGTAAAAGGGTTTGAGTCCGTCGGTTCTGGAGATCAAAAAGCGGGTGATGATCACCAAGATCGGTTTTGCCGCGACCTGGGAATCGAGTACGTGGTCGCCAAAGAGGACGATTTCACAACAACCGATCAAATTAACCGCTATCTCAGTAACTTTGCAGATGATACGTATGTTTACCTGGATCTTTTCAAACAAAGGTATTCGATAGCGGACTTTGCACGGCTGTTTGAGCAGATTGAAAAATTGAAAGTTCTGGTGATCGGGGACACCATTATCGATGAGTATCAATTCTGTTCTGCCATCGGAAAATCCTCCAAGGATCCCGCGCTTGCCCTCAAATACCAACACAGTGACATTTTTGCAGGCGGCGTTCTGGCGGTGGCCAATCATATTGCAAGCTTTGTCGAACAGGTCGATGTAGTGACTGTGTTGGGTGAAAAGGAGAGTTATGAGGAATTTATTTTATCCAATCTTAAATCGAACATCTCTCCTCATTATGTCTTTAAGCCGAATGCACCGACACTTGTTAAAAAAAGATTTGTGGACGGGTATTCGACGAACAAGCTTTTTGAAATCTATGTAATGGACGATTCTTTCCTGGATGAGAAGCAGGATATGGAGCTATACGCGCTGTTTAGGGAGAAATTGCCCAGCTATGACTTGGTGGTCGTCTCGGACTTCGGGCACGGTGCCATAAGCCGATACATGATTGATATCCTTGCCCGAAATGCTCCTTTTTTGGCGGTAAACACCCAATCCAATGCCGGCAATCGAGGTTTCAATACGATCAGCAAATACCCAAGGGCAGATTATGTGAGCCTCGCAGAGCATGAGATACGGCTGGAGATGCGGGATACGGCCGGAAGACTTTTTCCGATGATACGCAAACTGGCCCAGGACATGTCTTGCCGTCATTTTGTCGTTACCCGCGGAATGAAAGGCTGTATGTTGACCGATCGTCAGGGTAGCCTGTTTCAGGTCCCGGGTTTTTCCCAGAACGTTGTCGATCGGGTAGGTGCCGGGGATGCCTTTTTTGTGATGACGTCGCTTTTTTCTTTCTTGGATGCTCCTGGAGAACTTCTCGGATTTGTCGGAAATGTGGTTGGTTCCATGGCGGTTAGCGTCATGGGCAACAAAAAGTCCATTAACAAACCGTCGGTAATGGAATATATTCACCAGCTCTTGTGTTGATTTGTTTTAATCTACCATTGCTGTTAATGGAGATTCCTCTTGGAGGCACAGGATGCTTGACCTTTCAGCTTACATACTGGAGTGGAAACCGAAATGGATAAAATGAATGAAGTCAATACGGTCCTTGTTACCGGAGGGGCTGGATACGTCGGTTCGGTGTTGGTTCCGAAACTATTGGATACAGGCTATAAAGTTAAAGTGCTTGACCTGTATATTTATGGTGACCATGTCCTGAACAGCGTAAAAGACAATCCCAATCTTAAAGAAATCAAGGGCGATATCAGAGATAGGGAGTTGCTGAAAAAGGAAATTCCTAACAGTGATGCGGTGATTCATTTGGCCTGTATTTCAAATGACCCCAGCTATGAACTTGACCCTGAATTAGGCAAATCCATCAATTACGATGCCTTCGTTGATTTGGTCGAGGTATCCAGAGAATCAGGTGTAAAGAGGTTCATTTATGCATCAAGTTCAAGCGTATATGGCATCAAGAATGAACCGGAGGTAACCGAAGATTTACCCTTGGAGCCTTTAACAGACTACAGCAAATACAAAGCCCTGTGCGAAGAGGTTCTTCTTAAGCATAGAGCTCCGGGTTTTGTGACACTTATTCTGAGACCTTCCACGGTCTGCGGTTATTCACCTCGATTGCGTCTGGACCTCACTGTCAATATTCTCACAAATCATGCCGTCAATAACCGTAAGATTACCGTCTTCGGGGGTCAGCAGATGCGCCCCAACATCCATATTGAAGATATGGCCCATGTCTATATCAAATCACTGGAATGGCCCGATGAGGCCATTGACGGCAAGATATTCAATGTTGGGTTTGATAATTTTACGGTATCGAAAATCGCAGACAAAGTGCGAAAGGTCGTTGGAGAGGATATTGAGATCGTGACAACGCCGACCGATGATAACCGTTCATATCATGTGTCATCGGCAAAGATTAAAAAAGAACTTGGATTTGTGGCAGAGCACAGCGTGGAAGATGCCATTCGTGATCTGGTTGCATCCTTCCAAGCGGGAAAAATCCCGCATGCGATGACGGATAGCAGATATTATAATATCAAGACCATGCAAAAATTAAAATTAAGGTAGCCTCTTGACTCCTGATACAAATCTTATGGATCGGATAGCGCGGGAAGTACGTTTCAAACTTCTGGAAATGTCTAACAGTGCGCAGACAGGCCATCTGGGTGGATCTCTGTCTTGTGTAGATATATTAGTTTCAGCTTATTGGCGCGTATTAAGGATTGATCCGGCTAACCCCTGTGATCCGGATCGTGATAGGCTCATTTTTAGTAAAGGACATGCGATAAGCGCCCTTTATGCCGTTCTGGCAAAACGCGGCTTTTTCCCGGAAAAAGATCTTGATTTATTTAACGAGGAAGGAGGTTGCTTACCAGAACATCCATCTCCTCATTGCGCCCCAGGCGTTGAATGGGCCACTGGCTCGCTTGGTCATGGTCTTGGTGTTGGTATTGGAATGGCGCTTGCTGCACGGCTTCTCGGGAAAAAATATCGTGTCTATGTAATCATGAGCGATGGTGAATGCCAGGAAGGATCTGTCTGGGAATCGGCCATGTTTGCCCCAAGGCACGGTCTGAATAATCTCAAAGTCATCGTTGATTTCAACAAATGGCAGGCTACGGGACGTTCTTGTGAGATTATGGACATGGAACCATTAAGCGAGAAATTTTCGGCATTTGGGTGGCGTGCAATCGAAGTTCAAGGGCACGATATGAATGCATTAAATTCTGCCATGATCGATTGGAATGATGACGATCCAAGACCGACCGCCGTGATAGCCCATACTGTTAAAGGCTATGGTATCAGCTTTATTCAGGACGATAATAATTGGCATTATAGGTCTCCAAGTTGCGAAGAAGTTGCCAAGGCAAAGGTGGAATTGCAACTGACATGAGAAATGCTTTTGCAGAAGAAATATTAGAAATTGCGCGTCAGGACGAACGGCTGATTGTTTTGAGTGCTGATATAGGAAATCGGCTTTTCGATAAGATTAAAGCTGAATTCCCATCCCGCTTTTATAATACCGGCGTTGCTGAGGCCAATACAATCAGCATGGCAGCAGGTTTGGCAGCAAGTGGATTTCGTCCTGTGTGCTACACGATTACGCCGTTTATTACATACCGGTGTTATGAACAGATTAGAATAGATGTTTGTTACCATGATATGCCCGTGGTGATTGTGGGAACAGGTTCAGGGTTGTCCTATGCCGCGCTTGGTGCGACGCATCATTCATGCGAGGATATAGCGGTGATGAGAGTTTTACCTGGAATTCATATAGCCGCCCCTGCAGATGCCTTAGAGGTGAAAGCCTGTTTGAGGGCTGCATTTAATTTAGGAAAACCTGTTTATATCCGCATTGGCAAGAAAGGGGAGCCTGTTATTCACAGGGAAGTCCCGGATTTCAAGTTTGGCTCCTGGTCTGTCCTGCGCAAAGGTAGTGGCGTCTGCTTGCTCAGCACTGGTAATATGCTTGAACCCGCATTGAAAATAGCGGATATATTAGCGAGTGCGAAGATATCCGCGTCAGTTGTCAATTGCGCCTCTATCAAGCCGCTGGATGAAGAAATGCTTGAGAAAATGCTCAACAGCCATGATGCTGTTGTAACTATTGAAGAGCATTCACTGATTGGCGGGTTTGGCGGGGCTGTCGTTGAATGGGTTGTTGACCAAAACTTGGATGCAAATAAAATTATTCGTTTTGGGACCAAGGATTGTTTTCTGCATCGGGTGGGGGAACAGGAATATGCCCGCAAACAATATGGATTAGGCGTTCATCAGATAACAGAAAAAATCGAATCCTTCTTAAATAACCGCCATGATTGGACAAAATAGAACTTTTGTTATCGGGCTGGACCTCGATAATACGATTATTAATTATGGGCGTCTATTTTATGATATTGCTCTTGAGAGAAAATGGATACCAATAGAATGCCAAAAAGATAAAATAGGTGTCCGGGAATATCTACAAGCAAAAGGAAGAAACGACCTGTGGACAGAATTGCAAGGTCTTATATATGGGCCTTATTTAACGGAAGCTGTGCCCTATTCTGGGGTTGATGATTTTTTACTGGAATGCCGTAGGCTTAGTATCCCTGTTTGGATCGTAAGCCATAAAACTCGTTTCCCCGCAATGGGTTTCCAGTATGATTTACATGCATCAGCATCAGCGTGGCTTCTCGCCAGCGGATTGATTTATGATGAAACTGGGGGTATTAATAAAGATAGGATTATATTTTGCGAATCACGGTCAGAAAAGATAGCCTCAATTATAAGACTGCACGTGACTCATTTTGTAGATGATCTCCCCGAGGTTTTTCTTGATGCTGATTTTCCGAAAGAAACAACAAGATATTTGTATGCACCGGATGGTGTTCAAAGGCAGCCGCCTTATTGCAAATCAGTAAGTTCTTGGCAAGATCTTAAAATGATCATACTGAACAGCGAATGAGTCAGATAGAAGATATTAATCATGAAGGCATAAAGGAGTTGCTTTCAAAAATAGGGTTACATGCCGAATATCATCTAATGCCGCTCAAAGGGGGGCGCAATAATAGGGCCTTTAAACTGAAATGCAATGGACATGAACTTTTTCTCAAGGCTTATTTTTATTCATCCAAAGATCCGCGGGATCGCTTATATCACGAATTTAGCTTTACGAATTTTGCCTGGTCGCATGGCATTCATTCTGTGCCTGAGCCTTTAGCGAGTTTAGCGAGTTTACCAAACCATCGCCTTGCTCTTTATGAATTTATTGCCGGCAAGATTGCTAACTATCGTCCCACAACAACTAATGATATTCGCCAAGCCACAGATTTTATTTTGTCAATAAATAATTATCGCGAAAATGATGATGCTGAAAGATTACCACCAGCCTCAGAGGCTTGCTTTTCAATGAATGACCACATTAAGAATACGGCAATAAGGGTTAACCGCCTCTCGCAAATAGAAGTGGCTGATGATTATGATGAAATAGCTAAACAACAGATTGATCAGGTTCTATTGCCACTATGGGATGAAGTAATGAAAAAAATTGATGCGCGAAGAAAGAAAAATCCTTCTATAGATAAGACATTGAGCACTGATCAAAGATGGATCTCCCCTTCTGATTTTGGATTTCATAATGCCATTGAAGAAGGCGATGGACAATTAAGGTTTATTGATTTTGAATATGCCGGCTGGGATGATCCGGCAAAACTGTTATGCGATTTTGCCAATCAACCGGACAGGATTCTCGAAAGTTCTTTGTCTCTTAATTTTATTCGAGATATTATAGCTGTTGACGTAAATCCAGAATTTCTGCAATACCGATATGCTTTATTGGAACCATTATATCAAATCAAATGGGCCTGCATAATATTGAATGATTTTTTACCCATGGCTGGTGTGCGCAGAACATTTACCCGTTCAACCAATATTAACGAGAATAAAAGAGCTCAATTGGAAAAGTTAGATGCCATGCTTCACAGAGTAAATAGTACAATAAAATCAAATGTACAGTATTTGAATTAATATCACCAGAGCCGCAAGGGAGGATAAACAAGAATGGGACAACTCAGAAATTATGTAACGCCTTTACATAAAGCGACCAAACGGGATTATTTGGCGCGCATGGTTGATGACAAAGTACACTGCATGCTGAAAGCTAAAGAGTATGAATATGATTATTGGGATGGTGATCGCCGTCATGGATATGGTGGTTACCGTTACATGCCGGGTCGCTGGAAACCGGTAGCGGAAGCGCTTATCCAGGAATACAACCTCAAACCGGGCGATAGCGTGCTTGATGTTGGTTGCGGTAAGGCTTTCTTGCTTTATGAAATGCAATTATTGATTCCAGAACTGAAATTAACGGGTTTTGATATTTCCATACATGGGCTCAATGAAACACATCCTGACTTTAAAGGCAATATCTTCAGGTATCGTGCCCAAGATGCGTATCCCTTTGGAGACAAAGAATTTGAACTTGTTATTTCCCTTGGATGTTTACACAATCTAAGGATATTTGAATTAAGAAGCGCATTGAGTGAAATTGAACGCGTCGGCAAACTGAAATACATTATGCTGGAAAGCTACAGAAACGAACAGGAAATGTTTAATCTGGAGTGCTGGGCGCTGACGGCCGAATCTCTTTTTGATACAGCGGAGTGGATATGGCTATATCGGCATTTTGGTTATACTGGCGATTATGAGTTTATCTATTTTGAATAGGTGGAAACTATGCAAATAAAGAAAATGAAAGCCGCTGTTCTGGTTGAACTCAATAAGCCCTTACAGGTGGCGGAACTGGACTTGCCGGATGAGCTTTGCTTCGGTCAGGCACTGGTCAAGATCAAATATAGCGGTATTTGCGGCGCCCAGATTAACGAGATTGGAGGCGCAAAGGGTCCTGACAAGTTTCTTCCGCACCTTTTAGGTCATGAGGGCGTAGGCACTGTTATTGAAACTGGGCCGGGCGTTCGTACCGTTAAATCAGGCGATACAGTGGTGTTACACTGGCGACAAAGTGATGGGATTCAGGCAGAGACTCCGAGTTATGGTTGGGATGGCCGCAAAGTCAACGCTGGATGGATAACCACTTTTAATAATTACGGCATTATCTCTGAAAACCGTCTAACCGTTATTCCACCTGATTTTGATCTTAAGGTGGCGCCGCTCTTTGGCTGTGCAGTAACAACTGCTATGGGCGTGATTAATAACGATGCCAAAGTTAAGGTAGGCCAGTCAGTAGTTGTCTTTGGTACGGGCGGGGTAGGCCTCAATATCGTCCAGTCCGCCAGCATGGTTTCAGCGAACCCAATTATTGGAGTAGATATTAAAAACGCGAAACTTGAAATGGCCAAACGATTCGGAGCAACACACTGCCTTAATTCGTTGGAAACTCCTGACCTTGATGGAGCTATTCATAAAATCGTTGGATTTCAAGGCGCAGATGTAGTCATTGAAACAACGGGGTTGCCAAGGATCATTGAACAAGCCTACGAACTCACACATCCTGACGGCAAAACAATTTTGGTCGGCGTTCCAACCAAGGGGAATAATGTATCCATCTACACGTTGCCAATTCATTTCAACAAGGTCCTCACCGGATCCCATGGCGGTGATGCTGTCCCCCATATAGACATCCCTCGATATATTCGCCTGATACAGTCTGGAAAAATGACTCTGGATGGTCTGATCACATGCGAGTTTTCTCTTGATCAAATCAATGAGGCGATCGATGTCGTCAGAAGCGGTGATGCCGGTCGTGTTCTCATTGATATGTCAGAATGACGTTGTTAACTATTCCATTATATTAAAAGATTTGCATACTGTATTGAAGCCTTAGAAATGATTTGTCGCATATGTGAAAAAGATACTTTGGAGTTGATGATCGATTTTGGGATGCACCCCATCGTTCACAACCTAATGAAAACCCCGGATGATGCTTATAAGAAATACCCATTCAGACTAGGATGTTGCAATAATTGTGGTTTTATACAGTTAATGGAGTGCATTCCTCCTGAAATATTGTATGGCAATTATTTCACTGTAAGTAGCTGGAAGAGCCAACCGCATGTTCCTAGGCTCATTAGTGTAATGCAAAGCATCACAGGAGGTGATTTTCAATATTCGATTTTCGATATTGGTTGTAATGACGGAAGTTTTTTAGAAGCATTAAAGGAGACTGGATACACAAATCTTTATGGAATAGAACCAACTCTTGATGCATCACAAATAGCGTTAGGAAAGAGCCTTAATGTCCACCATGGTTTTTTTAGCTACAAGTCTGCGTGCAACCTGTATGAAAGAAAATATTTTGATATAGTCACCACAAGACAGGTTCTTGAGCATATAGAAGATTTGAATGATTTTTTAAAAGGTATTCACTCAATATTAAAAGATGACGGAATTCTAATAATTGAAATTCCAGACAGTGAATGGCATTTAGATTACTTCGATTATGCTTTATGGGAAGAACATGTAAACTATTTCACATTAGATACGTTGAGTCGGTTACTTAAAAAACATTCATTTAATATCGTACATCATGAAACTACTCTTTTCTCAGGGAAGGCATTGACTGTTTTCTGTAAAAAATCCAAAGGAATATCTAAAGATATCGAGCCCCCTTTAAGTGATAGAGGAAAAATTGAAAAATATTCAAAAAATTGGAATTTATTTAAGAGTGGCTTAAGGAATTTCCTTGACTCTATTGATAAACCAATAGCGATGTATGGGTGCGGAGCCAGGTCTTCAACTTTTATAAACTTTACCAATATATCTAAACTGCTCGATTGCTTCATTGATGATCAAAAAGAAAAACAACACTTGTATGTTCCCGGTGGGAATTTAAAGATTGAGGGATGGGATGAGGAGAAATTCAATCGGCACGTTTTTTTACTCGGTGTAAATACTGAGAATGAATATAAAGTGATGCAAAAACGAAATCTTGCCAAAGGATATTTCTTTTCTGTTCTGCCTCCAAGTATTCATTTACCTGAGTATTGGGAAAAACTTATAAATGATTGATTTCTCAAGTCAAAATATTGAGTCAGAAGAGGTTTATGTGGCTGTCGAAAATTCATTTTCTTTAGATAGAAGAAGTATCGTTAATCTTATAGAGTTAGCCCAAGGGACTCTTCGTAATAGAGTCCGTTTTTGTTCACATTTGTCTTCGCAAGAATCTGTGCATGAGATGTTCATCGTGCACCCCAAGGGAGCCTACGTCCGTCCACATAAGCACTTGAACAAAGCTGAGTCTATGCTGGTTCTACAAGGTGAAGTCGATTATGTGATTTTTGAAGAAACAGGCACAGTCAAAGACGTTATTTCACTGGGGGACTATCAGTCGGGAAAATCTTTTTATCATAGTATTCGTACAGAATTGTTTCATACGTTGCTTATTCGTTCGGAATGGCTTGTGTTTCTAGAGGTAACAAAAGGGCCTTTCAACAGAAAGGACACTGTAATGGCAGATTGGAGCCCTGAGGAAAGAGACATTGAAAACGTATCACAATTTATCAGAAAAATAGATGAGGCTATCAATTGAAAAAATACATTACTCGTAAGACATGCCGTCTTTGCAATAGTAAAAATATTCAGTTGGCATTACCGCTTAATAAGAGCCCACTTTGTGATGCATATCTCACAGAGCCAAGGAAACAGAAATTTTACGATTTGAATGTATACCTATGCAACGACTGTGGTTTTGTTCAAATCAACACTATTGTTAACCCTGAAGTTATTTATCGGGATTACATTTATGTCACTACAAGCTCATCAGGTCTTCAAAAACATTTTGATCGATATGCTGCTGACGTATGCACCTCATTGGAGATAGAGGAGTCTAACCTAACGATAGATATTGGAAGCAACGATGGTACCTTGCTCAGCTATTTTAAAAAAAGAAATCATAGAGTTCTTGGAATAGAGCCAGCAACAAAGATTGCTGCTGCTGCCACAGAAAGCGGGATTGAAACTTTACCGGATTTTTTTGATACGAGTCTTGCAGAGAAAGTAATCAAAAAGTATGGTCATGCCGAGTTGATTACTATCAACAATCTCTTCGCCAACATAGATGATTTGGAAGAGTTTACCAAGGCATTAGAGATCTTTCTAGGACAAGATGGGGTAATTGTGATTGAGTCTTCCTACCTGTTGGATATGATCGATAATATGGTTTTTGACTTTATTTATCATGAGCATCTTTCTTATTTCTCCATTCTGCCGCTTGTCCGTTTCTTTGAAAGATTCGATATACGATTGATTCATCTGCAGGAAGTTTCTACAAAGGGGGGATCGCTTCGCTATTACTGGGCAAGAGAGGGTTCCAAGTGGAAGGTCAATTCAAGTGTTAATCGTCTGATTGAACGGGAGAGGCAATCGGATATCACCATCAAAACATTTGAAGTTTTTCAGAAGAATATTGAAGACGTTAAAGGTAAATTGAATGATTCCCTGGATCAATTCACAGGAAAAAAGATTGTTGGCTATGGAGCTTCTGCTACATCAACAACTTTGATCTCACATTTTGAGCTGCATAAGCACTTGTCCTATTTAGTTGACGATAATCCCGCAAAAATAGGCACATATAGCCCTGGTTTCCATATTCCCGTATACGGCTTTGAAAGACTAATAAAGGAGGAGCCGGATTTGATCGTCATACTGGCGTGGCGCTTTAAGGAGGAGATATTAAGAAAATTGCAGGGCATAAATAGCGTAATCGTTGTTCCTTTACCTAAAGTCGAAGGAATAAAAGCATGAGCAAAATCTCTTGGTGGCGCACAACATTTGGAGAAAAAGAAATTCAACGCATTGCCAAGTCTATGCGAAGCGGATGCGTTAGCCAAGGCCGCGTGACGGTGGAGTTTGAGCAGCGCCTAGCGGAGTTTCTCGAAGTGGAGTATTTGGTGGCAGTTTCCAGCGGAAGCACGGCGCTTTTACTGGCGTTGATGACGGTCGGGGTTAAACCGGGAGATGAGGTCATTGTACCAAACCGAACGTGGATTGCAACAGCACATGCTGTCTACTTGTTGGGAGCCAAGGTTGTGCTGGTTGACGTGGAGCCTGGACGACCCATCATTGATGCCTCGAAGATCGAGCAAAAGCTGACTCCTCGAACTCGTGCTATCATTCCGGTACATATGAACGGGCGTTCTTCGGATATGCGGAAGATTTTAGAAATTGGTAAGACGCATAATCTTGCTGTTGTCGAAGACGCTGCCCAAGCACTTGCTTCACGCAACGCTCATGGTTTCTTAGGAACGCAGTCAGACATCGGTTGTTTCTCTCTTTCTGTAGCTAAGACCATTTCGACGGGCCAAGGTGGCTTTGCAGTTACGAGGAATAAAGAATTGGCACAACGTATGCGAGCCATTCGCACTCACGGTGTCGAAAGCGTTAAGGATCCCAAACATTGGGTGATGCCGGGTTTTAATTATCGGTTCACAGACATCCAGGCCTCAATCGGTATTGAGCAACTCAAGCTGTTGCCGGACCGAGTGAAGCACCTCCGAGAACTCTACACAACCTATGCAGAAGGGTTGCAAAAAACGTCGTTTCAGTTAATCCCCGTCGATTTGGAAACAGGAGAAGTCCCGGTGTACAATGAATATCTTGTTGAGGATCGGGAGGTCTGGGTCGAAAAGCTTCAGCGTTCAGGTATCGAAACACGCCCGTTTTATCCTGACCTTGATACAGCTTCTTATTTTCCACAGCTGGATTGCGATTTTCCGAATTCAAGACCATTCGGTCGAAAAGGGGTCTATCTGCCGAGCGGACCGAATCAGCCTGTGTCCGTTGTCAACCAAATAGCAAGATGTATCAAAAAAAATCTATAGCGATTATTGGTTGGGAGGAAGGAACAGCTGGTCAGGTTGATTCATGGCTGGGTAGTATAGGATATTCTGTAGATCTGTTTATCCATCCATCAGATGACCCTCCTCAAGTCCAAAAAATAATAAGAGCTGTGAAATATTTCGATTACCCAGAGGAAAATAGTTTCAAAAATAAACCACTTGTATCCAAAAAAGATTGGGCGGATTTAGTCACTGATAATTTCATTGGCTGCCTGGTTACACTTAGCGCCCCATATAAAAGAGAAGAACAAATTGATTATGCAAAATCAAACAATATTAATCTCATCAATGCGATTCATCCTAGCGCAATCATAAATTCAGAGACTACACTTGGAACCAATATAATTATGCAAGCAGGTACTATTGTTGGTTATAGATCTGAAATTAATGATGGCGTATTTTTAAATACCGGTTCGCAAATAGATCATCATAATTTTATTGATAAATTTGTTACAATAAATCCAGGAGTAATTACTGCAGGAAATGTAAGAATAGGTAAATACTCAATTGTCCATACAGGAGCAACAGTCATTAATAAGATAACAATAGGAGATAATGCACTTATTGCCGCAGGTGCAGTAGTGATAAAAGATGTACAAACAAATACGAAAGTTGCAGGTGTTCCTGCTAGTTTGATCTAACAGGAACTCACTTAACTCCGCCAATGATACGGATTGCTAACCTTTTGATTTAGATTATTAAATTGAGCATACTTTACTTAGTGTGTATTTAGAAAAACTCCTTCAGCGGAACTACGGCAACAGTAATCGTTTGCAGGGTAAGGGGAAGTAGACAACATATCGCCTTTACCCTTTTACCAGTTACATTTTGTTCTATTATAACCCTCTCTTTTATATTCCGCGGTTGATAACTAAAAACTACTCTGTTTGCCAAACATGAGATCAGTGCAAGAATACCTTCAAGAAATTCTAGCAGGTGGGTTTTCAAGACTACAACTTAAGATGATCAGCTCCAGTAGGCGCCTTCTTCGTATAGGGGGAGCATTGTCCCACGGAATTTGGGCAGTCCCTGCAGTGCTAATAATCCGTTTGATCCGTCCATTTGTTGTAATACGAGTTGGGGGGTTCTCTTGTCTCCGGATTGGCCATTTCGCTGCAGATGCAGGGCATCAATGGGCTAAATTGCAGGATAAGCCTGCTAACATGGTTGATTGGTTTTGGATACAGGAACCGACGTGCAACAAACAGTGGGCAAAGATGGTAAAACGGAATTTCCCATGTTATTTTTGGGTCAAGCATCTGTATCGCTGGAACTTGCTACTTCCAGGGGGTTCACTTCATCACAGACCTCCAAGTAAAACAGGGTCTCGAGATATCGGTGGGATCCTGGAGCGTGCTCAAGCAAAAATGGAATTTCTGCCTGAAGAAGAGAGGGAAGCTAAAACATGGCTTCGAAGCCAAGGCTGGAAAGAGGAAGATCCTTTTGTCTGTGTTTTGGTTCGCGATTCAGCCTATCTTGGTACAACACAACGCCTTTGTCAAAATGATTGGAACTACCACAACTACCGAGACAGTGACATTGCTACATATGTCCCGGCGCTGGAGTGGTTGGCGAACCAAGGAGTTTGGGTGCTTCGGATGGGTAGGATTATGTCTAAGCCCATTCTTTCAAGTCATCCCAGAGTGATTGACTATGCATTTTCACCAGAGAAAAATGATTTACTTGATATATGGTTGTTTGCAAACTGTCATTTGTGTATTTCTACCGGCAGTGGGCCAGACATTGTAAGTGATGTGTATAGGAGGCCTCTCCTTTTTTTAAATTTTATCCCGGTTTCCTGCCTTTTTTCTTGGAGTAATGCCATGCATTTGCCGAAAACACTAGTCTGGAAGGAATCGGGGAAGCCGCTCACCTTGCAAGAGCATATACAACACAGCTATTTTCAACAATCACTATACGATCATGCTGGGATTGAAATTGTTGATATGACACCTGAAGAAATCACATCGGCAGTTCAAGAATGTTGGCAAAGGCAGAAAGGTGACTGGATCGACACTGATGAGGATCTGGCGTTGCAACGTCGTTTCTGGGAAATCCTAATGGCTCACCCTGAGTTTTTGAAATATCACGGCTGGATTCATCCTGAGGCACGAATTGGGGCTAATTACCTTCGAAAAGCCCAATCATATTTTTTTGATAATGACTCCTATTGTCATTGAATTACAGCATTGAGCAGTCCAATCAAATCTATCTGCCACATAATTCCAGCATACATATTGTTGGAGAGGTGTTAATCTGATGACAAGCTTCTTGCATGTTGGTTTTCCTAAAAGCGCATCGTCATTTTTGCAATCCAAATATTTTATCCCACAGAATGGATTTATAAATATCATGCAGGATGAAAATTGGAGTAAATTTATACAACATCAACTACTAACAGCTCAATCAACCTATTATGACAATTCATGTCCTCTGTTGCCAAAACCAGAAAATGATAAACAATTGATTGGCTGTTCTTATGAGGGCTTTACTGATGGTTTACAGAATGTTGATTATTCTTTAATGCTAGAGAGATTTAGTGAAATATTCCCCAATACAAAAATATTAATCGTCATAAGAAGGCAACAGGATCTAATTTTCTCAAATTATAATCAATATGTCAAAAGTGGTTACTTTAAAAGTATTGATACGTATTTAGAAGAGCTGATCTGGAATAGTCAACAAAGCATTTGGGGGCGACTCTTTTATGATAAGATATATGAAAAAACGTGTGATATTTTTAAAGACGTATTAATAATACCTTATGAAATGATGAAATATGATTATGGTGATTTTATTGGGAAATTAAATCTATTCTTTGAAAAAAATGCAATAGTCGAAAATAAATCTATCAACTATTCTCCTAATGATTTTGTAATAATCCTAAAGAGGCTGGCAAATTACTTTGTTAGGCATGGAATTGGCAGTCCTTATATGTCAGTTCTACCGGGTTATTGTGTAGGACGTGGCAGATATAGCGTCGTGAAGCTTGAGAAATCTGAACCATCAAAATTATTTCGTACATTTAGCTGGAAATGGGCATCTAGAATTGGAAGAAGAATACCCTTTAATAAAAGTGTTAATCAAAGAGCTAAGTTTCAGAGTAAATATTCGCAGTTATTTATGGATCATTTTGCTAAAAGCAATTTGAAATTAGACAGACAATTACAGCTTAATATAGAAAAGTATGGATATCATGTAGAGGGAATACCCAACACCAAATGACCAAAACATTATTAAATCTGCTGTCTGAGCTTGTTGTACGTTTCAAAAGGCAATCTGCTTTGTTGGTTGTTGGGTTGTTAGTCGACGGGGTGATAGCAGCTGCGTCCGTGTTGGCATTGGCGCCCTTGGCTGATTATTTAATAGACCCATCACTGAGTGACCCCAATCGAATCACAAGATTTGTGCTGGGGATAGGAATGCCGCCGGGTATTCTCTTTTTTGGCTCACTGTTTATTCTCTCTAATTTACTCAAAGGTCTCTTGGAAGTCGCGACTCGGTATGCTATTTTACGTATTAAATATGATGTTACGCGTGAAATAACTGGAGACACACTAAAAACAGTATTGCAGGCTCGATGGTTATTTTTTGTCAGCACCACTCAGGGACGGCTACTAAACACCTTCCAGCGGGAACTGTCCGTGGTCTCTAGTGCTATAGGACATCTGGCGACCTTACTGGCGAATTTCCTGCAGCTTTTTATCTATCTGTCGGTTCCATTTCTGTTAAATTCCAAGATGACGTTAGTTGCGTTTGTAGCGGCCATTATACTTGGTCTACCTTTTCTTCTGGTTAATCGTCTGAGTTATCGTCTGGGAAAGAAAAATACTGAGACAGCCAATGAGGCGACGGGTGTGTTGTATGAAGCCTTAAGTGCTGCCAAATTGATTCTTAGCTATGCCCGTCAACCCAATGTGTTGAAAAACTATTTGAATGCATTTGACAGGCACGTTTGGGCGACATTGCGCTCACAAACTTTGAGGGATGCTGTTGGTTCTTTTTACCAACCAGTGGCTATTACAGCAGCTGTCGTTGCTTTGATGTTTGCCGCTGCACAGGGTGCTAAATTACCTGAAATAGCTATGGTTCTATGGAGTTTATTAAAGGCTTTGCCTATGATTGGGAGATTGTTGCATGGAAAAACAATGATCGACAATTTTCTGCCAAGTTATGAACAATTGCAAGATATTCGGACTAACGCAGAGCGCGAACGGGAGATTAATGGCAGTAAACTGTTTTCCAAGCTTTCTCAGTCTCTTTCTTTAAAACATGTGGATTTTTCATATCCAGGGCGGAAAAATATTCTTCAGGATGTGAATCTTGATGTGGCGAAAGGGAAGATGGTCGCTATTGTTGGTGAATCTGGTGCCGGGAAATCAACCGTTGCAGATATGCTCCTTGGCCTATTGCCACCAGAGCATGGAGAGGTGAGTATTGATGGTATTCCATTAGATGAATGGGATCTTACCTCATTTCGGCGGCGATTAGGTTATGTACCGCAAGACTCTTTTCTTTTTCATACATCCATACGGGAAAATTTATTATGGAGTTGTGATGGTGAAGTGACGGAAAAACGCTTATGGGAGGTATGCCAAATTGCCAATGCTGATGATTTTATCAGGGAGCTCCCAGACGGGCTAGATAGTATTGTGGGCGATCGAGGTGTTCGTCTTTCAGGTGGTCAACGACAGAGGTTAGCCTTGGCACGAGCTTTAATGTGTTCACCTGAGATATTGATTCTTGATGAAGCAACAAGTTCATTAGATACAAATTCAGAATTACTAATACAAAGATCTATTGAGCAAGTTGCCAAGGATACAACAATAGTTGTTATCGCGCATCGCCTATCCACTATTGTTAAAGCAGATATTGTTTATGTGATGAGTGCAGGGCGGATTGTGCAGCAGGGCAGTTATACAGAGTTAATGCGCGACCATCAGGGACCCTTGGCAAAAATGGTTTCTGCGCAACAGTTATTGAAATGATAAAATAATTTACGTAAGCTTGGATTCCCTAATAGCGTGACAGGAGTGGTGCTTTGTTGATTATAGACATAAAAAATATATTGTTCCAATGTGGGAGGCATTGAAATGCCCATAGAGAAAACGCAACTGGAAAAAGTGTTTAATAAAACCAGTTCTTTTGCTGGATACCTTATTGGTTATACCCAATACCTCAATGATGCAATTGTAAGTTTAGAAAAAGACTGTATTACTAATGTAGTTAACACATTTGTGAAGGCATGGGAAAGTAAGAGGACTATTTTTTTTGCAGGCAATGGAGGTAGCGCCGCCACAGCCTCACATTTTGCCCAAGATCTGGCAGCAGTTAGCAGGAAAGCTGGTATAAAACCTTTTCGTGTACTTAGCTTGACGGATAATACATCATATATAACAGCTTCTGGCAATGATTATGGCTTTGAAAAAATATTTACGACCCAGATGGAGGGATTGTTTGAACCGGGAGACGTTTTGGTAGCGCTTTCTGCCAGTGGTAACAGCCCTAACGTTGTAAAGGCCGTTGAGTATGCAAATAAATGCAAGGGGACTTCTGTTGCATTAGTTGGATTTGATGGAGGAATTTTGGCAAAAATAGCTCATCAGGTTATCATTGTTAAATCAAATAAGGGTGAATATGGTCCGGTTGAAGATGTGCACATGATTCTTGATCACGTCATCACCAGTTATCTGGTATTCAGCCTGACATCAAGGAATGAATAAGATAGTTAATGCTACATTGAAAAAAATCCAATTGTGGAACGGACCGTTGATTCGCGTGTCATGAAATGAAAAAAGTAATTATTAGCACATCTTCGTTTGGAAAAGAGCACGATGGGCCCCTGAAGTTGTTAGTTGCCCGAGGGTTTACACCAATAGGCAACCCATTTCATAGAAAGCTTTCAGAGAGTGAACTGCGGGATCTACTTATAGAACATCGCCCTATTGGACTCCTTGCCGGAGTGGAGTCAATTACAGCCGCTGTCCTACGAGATTGTGCTGACTTTTTACAGGTAATCTCTAGGGTTGGTGTGGGTTGGGATAATGTTGATCATGTGGTGTCTGCTGAGTTTGGCATAAAGGTTTTTAGAACGGAAGGAGTGCTTGACCAATCTGTCGCTGAACTTACCATCGGCTTTATGCTCAGTGCCTTGCGCAATATAGTTTTGCATGATCGCGAGTTAAGGTCTGGATTATGGGAAAAGCGCATGGGAGCACTCCTGCATGGAAAAACTGTTGGGATTATCGGCTACGGGGCTATTGGACAGAAAGTTGGTGAGTTGAGCGCTGCCTTTGGTGCAAAAATTATTTATTCAGATATTTGTGATAAAGTTTCCAACTGTGGCGTCTGTGTTCCCTTGGACCAAATACTGAACAAGTCAGACATTATTTCAATTCATGCTAGTGGGTGTGATGAAATAATTGGAAAAGGAGAGCTTTCCAAATGCAAGGAAGGCGTTGTGTTGATTAATACCGCCAGAGGGGGGCTTATCAATGAAGAAGCTCTGCTTAAGGGGCTTCGATCAGGACAGGTTGGATATGCCTGTTTAGATGTTTTTGAAAAGGAGCCCTATGATGGCCCACTGACTAAATTCGATAAGGTAATCATGACTTCCCATATTGGATCATATGCCCAAGAGGCAAGAGTTCGAATGGAAGAAATGGCGGTGGAGAATTTGTTGAAAGGGTTGAATGGTTGAGTTGGTAAGTAGTTAAGTGGTGTGGGTAGGAGGTTTTGGGAATCATCGACAGGAAATTAATAAGTAACAAAGGGCGAGACAGGTCGTATATTTTTCTTTCGCATATCCTGAATGAAGGAACTCCTTTGTATGGCGGAGGCGGTGGTGTCGCTGTGAAACAGGAGAAAGCTATTGAGCTTGGTGATTCATGTAATACAAGTGTTTTGACGTTGCCCAGCCATGCAGGCACTCATGTGGATAGTCCTTATCATTTCTTAGAAAATGGCAAAAGTGTTGAACAATATGCGCCGAAAAATTGGTTTTTCAATTGTCCGAACGTTATCTTTTTTTCTGCCAGTCCCGGTCAGATAATCACACCTGAAGATATACTCTTTACGGAGCAGTTAGATGAGAATACTGATATGCTGTTGCTTAGTTCCGGGTTCGAGAGCTATCGTGAAAGTGATGTATATTGGGAAGCAGGTCCGGGATTAGCCCCAGAGCTTGCTGAATATTTTATTGAACATTTCTCTAAACTGAGAGCTGTAGGCATGGACTTTATTTCCATTTCCAGCCTGAAATACAGAGACAAAGGAAGGGCGGCGCACAGAGAATTTTTACAAAGGGATATTATTATTTTTGAAGATATGAAATTAAGTGAATTACAGCCACATGTACATCTTCAAAAAGTGATTGCTTTACCTCTTCGATTTGCAAAGGCAGACGGCGCGCCGGTTACGATTGTTGGAGAAATAGTTGAGTATTTGAGTGGGTAAGTGGGATGAAATCTGATTTTCGTGATTTGGATGTGTGGAAAAAGACACGAGATTTAAGAAAGGAAATTTGGGAACTATGTAAGAGGTTCTCTCTGGAAGAAAAGTGCCGTTTAACCGATCAAATGGTAAGAGCATCACGATCTACGACAGCAAATTTGGCAGAAGGATATGGTCGTTTTCACTATCAAGAAAACATTCAGTTTTGCAGGCAGGCAAGAGGATCGGCATATGAGCTGATTGATCACTTAACCGTTGCTCTTGATTGCAAGTATATAGATGAAGTACAAACAGAATATTTCATAAATAAGGCAAAGGAGATAATAAGACTGCTGAATGGATACATAAAATATCTCCAAACTCGTAAAGAAAACAGTCATTGAATAGTTAACCACTCAACTAACTCAACCACTTAACCATGAGAATCATGCTATTCCAAGCATTCTTTTTTGATTTTGACGGCGTTCTGGCCGATTCGGTGGAGGTCAAGACGAGGGCTTTTGCAAAGTTATTTGAGCCCTTTGGCCCGGAGATTCAGGATATGGTAGTGGAGCATCATCGCAGAAACGGTGGGATGACCAGGAGAGATAAATTCCGGTACTATTACAGCGCTTTTCTTAGGAAACCACTTGACGAAGAGGCTCTGGAAACACTGTGCAGTGAATTTTCGTCTCTTGTGGTAGACGAAGTCGTAGCTGCGCCTGAAATTCCTGGTGCGAAAGCTTTTCTGGTGAAATGGTGTTCAAAAGTGGATTGCTTCGTGGTATCAGCTACCCCTGATGATGAGATTTCCGTGATTGTTGAACGGAGGGGCTTGAAACAATATTTCCATGAGATAATGGGGTCCTCGAAATCAAAACAGGAGAATGTGAGGGTCTTGATGGAGAAATATGGCCTTGAACCATCAAGGTGCCTTTTTTTTGGTGATGCAGAGAGTGATTACCACGCCTCAGAGGGTTGCAATGTAAATTTTATTGGTATTGTGACTGGGCCAGATGCGCCGCTTTTGCAAGTGGCTACAGGAATAAAATGGGCACGGAATTTTGTTGAGTTGGTTATATAGGACGCAGATGAACGCAGATTATCAGGATTTCAAACATACAGAGCTAACCGAGAAGATTATTGAGATCTTCTATGGGGTTTATAACAGGCTGGGCTATGGGTTTTTAGAGAAAGTCTATGAAAACGCAATGATGATAGAATTCAAAAAGGATGGTGTTCCTGCGGTTCCTCAGTTTGCGATAAGGGTTTTGTATGATGGTGAAGTTATAGGTTAGTACTACGCCGATATACTGATTGATAACAGGGTAATTGTTGAAATAAAGGCGGCAAAGCGCTTGGTGGAAGAAAACGAGGCCCAGTTATTGAACTATCTGAAAGCGAAGGATATTGAAGTCGGGCTTTTGCTCAACTTTGGTCCTAAGCCGGAGGTTAGACGGAAGGCATTTGACAATGTAAGGAAATAGCACTACACAGTTAATAGGACGCAGATGAACGCTGATTTTCAGGATAAAAATAGAAAATAATAATCTGCGTTTATCGGCGTAAATCTGTGTCCTAAATATAAGGAGTATGTGAAAATGGGTCTCACGTATGCAAGAATGAAAATAAGAAAGGGCTATGGGGCAAAAAAGTGCATTGAAGAGAGATTGTTGGTAGATTCAGGTGCAATTTATACGGTGATTCCGGGCGAAGACTTGAGTAAATTAGGGATAGTTCCACACAGTGAAGAGGAATTTGAATTGGCAGATGGTGAAGGCATCAAACGAAAAGTGGGGGATGCCCATTATGAATATAAGGGGAGAAAGGGGTCTGCTCCAGTGGTTTTTGGCGAAAAAGGGGACAGTAAATTACTGGGAATCTTGACGATAGAAGCACTTGGTTTTGTTTTGGACCCATTAAGAAGGGAGCTGAAGCCGTTGAAAAAGCGATTGATGTGATTGCTGACGGGGCGCGATTGGGAAGGACAGAAGACGGAAGACTGGGGTCAAAGAACACAGGGCGCTGATGAACGCTGATTCTCAGGATATTAAGAAATAGAAAATAATTATCTGCGCATTTCTGCGAAAATCTGCGTCCAAATATATATAAAATTCCCAATACATATAATATAATGATTAAGACTATCAGAGATAATCTAAAGAACGGCAAATCAACAATTGGCTCCTGGATGCAAATCCCGAACACCTCAGTGGCCGAGATTATGGGACAGGCTGGATATGACTGGGTGGCTGTGGACATGGAACATGGGCATTTTTCTAATGCTATACTCCCCGATATCTTCCGTGCCCTGGAACTCGGAGGAACCGTTCCTTTTGCACGTGTTGCACAGTGTCATCCAAAAGATATAAAACAGGCGCTTGATGCCGGTGCTCAAGGGATTATTTTGCCCATGATAGAGAGAAAAGACCAGCTTGAGGAGGGAATAAACTGGGCCTATTATCCACCTAAAGGAACTCGAGGGGTCGGGTATTCCAGGGCTAATTTGTTTGGCAAGGAATTTAATAAATATATCGATAGATTTTGCTCAAAAATATTAGTCATAGCTCAGATTGAGCATGTGCGCGCGGTACAGGAACTGGATGCTATTTTATCGGTCAGTGACCTGGATGCTATTATGGTCGGCCCATATGACCTTTCCGGTTCAATGGGGTTGACTGCGCAATTTGAGCATCCGGATTTTTTGCGGGTCATGGATACAATCCTACAGAAAGCCAAAAATAATAACGTGCCGATGGGGTTGCATGTTGTCCAGCCGAACAAGGAATGGCTGAAAGCAAAGATAACTGAAGGTTACCAGTTTATTGCCTATGGGATTGATGCTGTTTTTTTGTATAATTCGGCCGAGAGACCAACCTTAATAAATGAGTAAATAGATGAAAATTATTGTTTTCGGCGGCTCAGGTTTTTTAGGGTCGCATGTTTGCGACAAATTAAGTGATGCCGGGCATAATGTCACCATCTTTGACATTACCCCTTCTCTTTGGAAACGACCTGAGCAGGGAATAATCATCGGTGATATTCTTGATGCCGAACAGGTGGAAAATGCTCTTGAGGGAGCAGGAGTTGCGTTTAATTTTGCTGGCATTGCAGACATCGGTGAGGCAAATAGCCGTGCGGCAGACACTGTACGCTACAATATCCTTGGGAATACCATTATATTGGACGCATGCGTTAAACAGAATGTCCAACGTTACGTTTTTGCCAGTTCTGTTTATGTTTATAGCAAGGCTGGAGGGTTTTATAGATGCAGCAAACAGGCGTGTGAACTCTATATTGAAAATTACCATAAGGCGTATGATCTTGACTTCACAGTCCTGCGTTACGGTTCGCTTTATGGTCCGAGAGCGGATAAACGGAACGCAATTTACAGGTTTGTTAAAGAGGCACTGGAATCCGGCAAAATTTCTTATATGGGAAGCCCTCGGTCGTTACGGGAATATATTCATGTAGAGGATGCTGCTCTATGCAGTGTTGAGGTTTTGAAACCGGAATATGCTAACGAGCATATCATCCTCACCGGTAATCAACCCATGCGCGTTGGAGATGTGCTGAAAATGATAGCAGACATGATTGGCAAACCTATCAATTTCCAGTTTCAACAAGAACAGGACAATGCGCATTACGAAATCACACCATACTCATTTAATCCACGGGTAGGCAAAAAACTTGCCCCTCCATTGCATGTTGATCTTGGTCAGGGAATTCTCAGGGTAATTGAGGAGCTCCACAAGCAGCTGCATCCGGAGCTGCATAGCGTTAATGGTGTATTGATTAAGGAGGATAATTAGATGAAGATAGTTGGCATTATCCCTGCAAGGATGGGGAGCAACCGCTTCCCTGGCAAGCCATTGGCCCAAATACATGGAATACCAATGATCGGACATGTTTATCATCGTTGCAAACTCAGCAAAATGCTCGATGAGGTTTATGTTGCAACTTGTGACCACGAAATTAAGGATTATATCGAAGGAATAGGGGGCAAGGCAATCATGACCCTTGACTCCCATGAACGCTGTAGTGATAGGACCCTGGAAGCCCTTCAAAAAATTGAGTCTGACCAAGATAATTCAATTGATATTGTGTTGATGGTTCAAGGGGATGAACCGATGGTAACACCCGAAATGCTTGAACTTGCCTTGAAACCGATGATTGATGATCACAGCATAAAAGTCCTTAACCTCATGAGTAAGTTAAAAACCAGGGAAGATCACAATGATCCCAACGAAGTCAAGGTGGTCGTTGATCTTCAAGGAAATGCCCTGTATTTTTCACGGGAACCCATTCCTTCCTGGCGCAAAGGGGCAACAGAAGTTCCCATGCTAAAGCAGGTCTGCATTATTCCTTTCAGGCGCGACTTTTTGTTTACCTATTCGGCTCTTCCTCCAACCCCCCTTGAAATAATTGAATCAGTGGACATGATGCGGGTAATTGAACATGGGCACAAGGTGAAAATGATTATGACGGACTCGGAATCATATGCTGTCGACACACCGGAAGACCTGAAGCGGGTAGAGAAAGTGATGCAAGATGATAAATTAATGCATCATTACATAAGCTCATGACCAGTGCGATACGACGTGCCTTAAGGAAAACACTACACAGTCTTTTTATCTTGTCTCTGAAAAAGGCCCTTGCGGAACAAAAATTTACCGAGATCTATAATAAGCTTTCCCATATCGTTTCCGATATATCGGATCAATACAGTACCTTTGCTATTGATAATAGGTATTTGGAAACAAAAGTCAGGGCTCAACATTCATTCCAAATTGCTTTATTTCGCCAGGCTTTTGAGTTGATTGATCATTCCGCAACGCTCTCTGTCGTAGATATTGGTGATTCCTCAGGTACACACATTCAATATATTAACAGCCTCTTTCCTAAAAACATCAAGGCCCTGAGTGTCAACCTGGATAAAGATGCTGTTGAGCGAATAAAACGAAAGGGACTGACCGCAATCCAGGCCAGAGCTGAGGATTTGGAGCAGTATAATATTTCCGCGGATATTTTTACATCCTTTGAAATGTTAGAACACCTCTCTGATCCTGTAGGTTTTTTGCACAAAATAGCCCAAAAGACCGACTGTAAATATTTCGTTATTACAGTGCCTTACCTTGCAAAAAGCAGAGTCGGATTGCACCATATTCGGCATGGCCGCGCAGAAAAAATCAGTGCAGAGAAAACACATGTCTTCGAATTGTCACCCTCCGACTGGAAACTCATATTTCGACACTCCGGCTGGTCAGTGACGGTCGAACGTATTTATTATCAATACCCTAGACGATCTTGGATCAGGATCTTAAAGCCTATATGGCGACATTATGATTTTGAAGGTTTTTTTGGGGTAATTCTCAAGAAGGATTCGACCTGGAGTAACCTCTACCAGGATTGGCCAGCGTAAGCAGAAGTTTTTGAAAGAAAAAGCGTATTTTGGTGACTCTTGATCAGACAGCGTTAATTTATCCGAAACTGTTTCAAACACCACCATGTCGACTTATGCTGCATAATTTTATATGCTCGTTATCAGAGATAATAACGTGAAAAATATTTTGAGCCAATTATGACATGAAGATATTGCTTGTTAATCTTGTTGACAGAGAGTTTATGCCTCCTTCTGTCTTTCCTCTTGGAATTGCATATATTGCTTCGACCTTGATTTCTGATAATCACACGGTGAAACTCCTTGATTTGAATGCAGACCGTCAAGCTGGAGAAAAAAAATTGGGGCGCATTCTTTCACAAAGACAATTTGACTGGATTGGCATTTCTTCCATCATCACCCAATACAAAAAGGTGAAGGAACTTGCCAGAAAGGTTAAATCGCTCGCCCCTCAAACTCCCCTCGTCCTGGGAGGAGCAGGGCCCACATCTCATCCTGAGCTTTATCTCCAGGAAACCAGTGCAGATATCATAGTAATTGGCGAAGGGGAAAAAACAGTACTTGCTCTGTGTGATCATTTAGCAAATAAGGATATCAGAAACTGTAGCGGGCTAGCCTATAAAAAAAATGATCAAATTTATTTTTCCGGCCCGCGTCAGCCAGTCTCTGATTTGGATGAAATATCTTTACCTAAATGGGAGCTTTTTGACATAGATACATATCTACAGAACTGTTTGTTTAAGACTGAGAAAGATCAATTAGGGATAAACATTTTGACGAGTCGAGGTTGCCCTGGACAATGCACATATTGTATGAGAAATTTTGGCAACCGTATGAGATATCGTTCAGTAGATAATATTATGCAGGAGATAGTGAAGTTGACAGACAGGTATAAAATTAACCACATACATTTTATTGATGACACTATTTGCTCTGACAAGGCGAAGCTTGCTCGATTAGCAGAAGAAATCCATAAAAAATCATTTGGTTTGACTTGGTCGGCGAACGCCAGAGTAAACCAGGTAACAGCCGAATTACTGCAAAAAATGGCGGACTCAGGGTGCTCTCGAATATCATATGGAATTGAGAGCGCCGATATTACCATTTTAAAGGAAATGAAAAAAGGGATTACTCCGAAGGTGGCTTCAAAGGCAATTCAGTGGACTCGGGGAGTTGGGATTGATGTAAGGGGGTATTTTATGATAGGGTTTCCTTCCGAAGATGCTGGAACCATACAGAACACGGTAGATTTCTGCAAAAAAAATCTTGTGGGAGGAGAATTTTTTTTCGTTACGCCTTTCCCTGGTTCAGAAATATATGAATATGCGATTTCAGAAGGTCTGATCAAGGACGAGGATACTTATTTGCAAGTTGCAGGTGAAGTGAGAAATTTTGTGATAAATTGCACGAAAAAGCTGGATAATGAAACATTGTTTACTTTAAAAGAAAAGGCTGAAAAAGAAATCTGTCATCACCTAAAAGTAAATGGCATCGAGGTCAAACAATCTATACGTGAGGATCCCAGAGTCTCTTTGAAAAAAATCCCTAATTTTTGATAATTGCCGCAAGCCTCTTAGCGAAAAATGCAACTCGATTTACGATATATGGGTCAGCTGGGCCAGCGATATACATTTAAGTATAACAAGATAGCCAAGGACCTCCGTCCTCAGTTTGTCAAATTAATTGAACAATTAGGGAAAGATAACGCGCAAAATATTGATTGGTGGGTGTCTTCTCCGGCAAGCCGAAATAATTTCAAAAGTCCCTTGTTTCATTACTGCTGTAGTATTGCTCTACTCCAGGAATTGATTCGTGGCAAGGAGCCGATTACTGAGATTAAAGTCGATACCAAGGTATTCAAAATAATTATTAAAGATTATCTGGTAAAAGAGAGAATAGCTTCAAAAGTCAAAGTGGTCCGTTTGCTAGTGAAGCAACAGCTGAAATTACTAATTTCACCTGTTTATTTCCTCCTGCGGGATTTATTCTTGTTCTTTGTGGCCCACCAGACACGCTCCTTGCGTAGTCCGTTGCCGCCAGATCCATTGACTTTGATCGACACCTTTGTTTTGCCAGGTTATATCGAGGAGGACCGGTATTATCGAGTGCCGATGGGTACGCTATCTGATAAGGAAAAAAAGAGAGTATGGTTTGTTCCCTTTCTTATTGGATTTCGGCTGTTGCAAACTCTAGCGCTAATTAGACTACTTCGCAAATCCAAAAGGAGTTTTATCCTAAAAGAGGATTTTTTAAAGTTAAGAGACTATCTGTTTGCATTTAGTTATTTTTTTCGTAGTCGTTCATTAGAGGTGGGTAGATATGTTTTTCAGGGAGTAGATATATCAAGTCTGATTCGGGAAGAGTTGATTAGTTTTCAGGGAGTTAGTTCCTCTTTTATGGCATTGATAAATTATCGATTTGCGAAAAGATTAAAAGAGGCTGGAGTCAAAATAAGACTAGTTATCGATTGGTTTGAAAATCAAGAAATTGATCGGGGTTGGAATGCAGGGTTTAGGCGTTTTTTTCCAGGCACTCTTACAAAAGGATATCAGGGTTTTGTTGCTATTCCGCATCGTCTCTGTGTGTATCCGACGGAAGAAGAAAAAAAGAATGCTGTTATTCCCCACGAAATAATGGTCATCGGAAAAGGATTGGTGCAATCTGCTCGTAAATTTTGCCCTGACCTTCATGTGACGGTAGTTCCTGCTTTCCGTTTTCAGCAGGTTTGGCAGGGTAGAAAATTTTCACCGGATTCAAAGGAATACACCATTCTTGTGGCATTACCCATCATGGTGAATGAAGCGATTCATATGCTAACCACGTTATTTCATGAAAAAGCTTATTTGAAAAAAAATTGCCAAGTTAGAATAAAACCACACCCGGTGTCGTCACCCTCTATGATTAAAAAATGTTTTCCTGGAGATTGGCCTAAAGGGTTTGAGTTAGTAAGTGGTGATTTTAAAGACTGTGTTGAACAGGCAAATCTTCTAATAAGTAGTGCATCAAGTACCTGTCTTGAAACTATGGCAAAGGGAATCCCTGTTATTATCTTGGGCAACATGCACGGATTAACTTACACTCCAATCCCGGAGGCCATCACTGAAGATATCTGGAAATTGTGCTATTCTCCAGAGGATACCGTAAAAGCCATTCAGTTTTATAAAAATCGTGGTTCTGATAAAATTAAGCAACATGAAGAAGTCGGGAGAAGACTAAGAGAAGAATATTTTGAACCAGTTACACAAAAAGGCACTTGCGATTTTCTTGGTTTAGATTACGAATGATATTTTGAGTAAAATAATTATTGTTGGGGTACCCATATTGGGGCCACTGAATTTGAAAAGGATTTAAAAAATGAAAGTTGTTATATTGTGCGGTGGAAAAGGAACGCGGTTGCGTGAAGAAACCGAATTTCGTCCCAAGCCGATGGTTGAGATTGGAGGCCATCCTATCCTATGGCATATCATGCGTACCTATGCCTCTTATAGATATAATGATTTCATCCTGTGCCTGGGATATAAAGGTGATGTCATTCGAGAATACTTCTATCAATACGCCATGGGAAACATCAATTTTACAATAAACCTCCGTTCCGGTGAATGTGAGTTCCATCGCCAGGAGGAAATACCTGACTGGCGCGTGACCCTAGTCGATACCGGCCAGGAAACCCTAACCGGCGGAAGGGTGAAGAGGATCGAGCCATATATTGATGGCGACGAATTTTTTCTCACATACGGTGACGGCCTCTCTGACATTAATATTACCGAATCGCTGGAATTCCACCGATCCCACGGGAAGATAGCCACCGTCACCGGGGTCTCTCCGCCATCCCGTTACGGAGAACTTTTCATCCAGGGAGACCATGTCAAATCGTTTCAGGAGAAGTCTGAAACTAGCAATGGAAGGATTAATGGCGGATATTTCGTTTTTTCCAGAAAACTGTTTGATTATCTCGAAGATCGGGAAGACTGCATTCTTGAAAGGGAGCCCTTGGAAAAGCTGGCTGTGGAAGGTGAGCTTTGCGTCAAACAGCACAATGGATTCTGGCAATGCATGGACACTTATCGAGATTATAAATATCTCAACAACATGTGGCAAAAGGGACAGGCTCCCTGGAAAATATCGGACTGATATATGCACTATCTCGTTACTGGCGGATTAGGATATCTCGGTGGGCGGCTCATCGAGCATCTCCTCGAAAAGGGCAATAGTGTTAGTGTGACAACCCGTGGAGATACGGAGAAGTATCCTGTCCTGAACAACAAGGTCACAGTTTATCAAGTCATGACTGGTGAAGTGGGAGACTGGGCTGACTCGCTGGATGGCGTTGATTTCGTATTTCATCTGGCAGCCCCGGATGCCGAATCTACAGGCAGGGGTCCTGTATTAGCACTCAATGCCGGCAGTACGATGACCTGGCATCTGTTTGTGGAAATCTCTCGGATAAATACGCGGATTCCGGTAATCAATCTCTCCACTTTTCATGTTTATGGTCCGAAGGCACGAGGAGTGGTTTCGGAGTTAACACCGCCTGATCCTCAGCATCCCTACTCTATTTCTCAGTTTTTCAGTGAAACTGTTGCCCGCTGCTTTGCTGGTCGAAATAAACTGCAAATCGCGAATGTTCGTCTTTCAAACGCATTTGGCAGGCCTCTCTATTATGAGATGGCTAAGTGGTCTCTGGTTTTTAATGATCTGTGCAGGCAGGCAGCGATTTCCAATAGACTCTGCCTCAATTCTGCTGGTTTTCAGAAACGGAATTTTATTACCATGGAAGACGCCGTCCGCGCCTTATGCTTTCTGGCCGATCATGTCAATGACTGGCCTGAGGATCATGTTATCAATCTAGGAAGCACTCTGCAATGGAGTATTCTGGAGGTCGCCGACCTGGTTGCTGAGAGGTGCAAGGCTCTATGGGACAAGACGGTTGAGATTGTTGTCCCGGAAGATCCGATATCGGTCCGGCCTGCAGAATTCAGTTTTGATGTCTCGCGCCTTAAACACATGGGGTTTTCTTGGAAGAATCAGTTTGTCCGGGAAATTGACGATACTTTAGTCGCTTGCCGCGAATGGAGTGAGCGCGGATGAGTGAGATGCCCTTTTTCTCGGTCGTTATTCCGACCTACAACTGTGCCGAACTTCTTAAAAGGTCACTTGGTTCGGTTCTCAAACAGACCTTTCAGGGTTTTGAAATCCATGTGATAGATAACTCATCAACAGATCACACTGTTGAAGTAGTCGAGGCTGCCCAAAAAGAGAACCAGAGAATTTATCTCCATACTGTCCAGAACAACGGGATTATAGCCTACTCTCGTAATGTGGGTATCAAAGCCGCTAAAGGGAAATGGATTGCCTTCCTTGATTCGGACGATGTCTGGCTACCGGAGAAGTTGGAAAAAGTTCACAGCGCCATTCTTGACAATCCTCACGCTATTTTGGTGTGTCATGATGAGTGGAAGGTTGTAAATGGTGAAAGAAAAATTGAGATGCGTCTTGGGAGTTCTGTTGACGACATTTATGAAAGGTTTCTCTTTCATGGTTTTTCATTATTCACTTCCGCAGTATCAGTGCGAAGGGATATTGCCGTGAAAATCGGGGGATTTTCGGAGGATAAAGAAATTGTCACTGTGGAAGATTCCGAGTTTTGGATAAGGCTTTCTATAGAAGGGGCTTTCTTTTTCATTAATACGATATTGGGTGAGTGGCATATTCATGGCGCGAATGCCAGCAAAAATCCGGAGATTCATGCCCCGGCAGCAGTTACGGTAATTGACTATCATCTTGATCTCTGGATACAGGAACACCCCCACTTGAAAAAAAAAGCAAAAAAAGGGAAGGGAAGAAACTGGGCAAGTATGGGGAGGTATTTGCAAAAAGCCAGAAGATATTCAATGGCAAAAGATTATGCATTGAAGGCAATCTCTTTTTATCCCACGAATTGGAAGGCATGGGTGGTTTTAGCTCTCTCTTATTTGCACTTTCCTGTATAAAATAGCTTTTGAAGTAATCATGAATATTGGATTATCCACCCAGAAAATATCGTTTGTTCACAGTTGTTGCTTTGAACTGAATTTAACCAAGAGTTTTCGCTATGGAAGCATTTGCTGGAGTCTATCAAAATAAACGGGTCTTGATTACCGGCCACACCGGGTTTAAAGGCTCCTGGCTGACAAGTTGGTTGCTTCATCTTGGAGCACAGGTTTATGGAGTCTCAATCAATGTCCCGGCCCAGCCGTCAATGTTTGAGGTCCTAAGGCTTGAGGGCGATATTGAGCATTACCTGGAGGATATTCGAAATCTCGACCGGTTGAAAGAGATTATAGCTGAGGTCCAGCCCGACTTCGTCTATCACCTGGCTGCCCAATCAATCGTGTCCAGATCGTATGCGGACCCACTTGAGACTTTTTCAACCAATGTTCTAGGCACCGCCAACGTGCTGGAGGCTCTAAGGTGTCTGGACAAGAAGTGCTGCGGGGTGATCATTACCAGTGACAAATGTTACGAGAACGTTGAATGGCCATGGGGCTATCGGGAAACAGACACCTTGGGCGGCAAGGATATATATAGCGGGTCAAAAGCCGCGGCTGAGATAATTTTCAGGTCCTACGTCCGCTCTTTTTTCTCTCCCAAAGAAAGTAATATCCGCCTGGCGACAACCCGGGCCGGGAATGTGATAGGGGGCGGCGACTGGGCCGAAGACAGGATTGTTGCCGATTGCATGAGGGCTTGGAGCAAGGGACAGAAGGTCGAGATCAGGAGTCCGGAGGCGACCAGACCATGGCAGCATGTTCTTGAGCCACTGAGCGGTTATCTTGCACTGGGGCAGGCTTTAAGCGAGGGGCATGAACTGCATGGCGAGAGTTTTAATTTCGGGCCAAAATCAGAACAGAACAAGAGTGTCAGACAACTTCTTGAGGACCTGAACGCTTATTGGAACGGAGGAAGTCCTTCGCAGTCATATAATGTGGTGGATAATATCCCCTTTCATGAGGCAGGACTTCTTAAATTAAACTGTGATAAAGCGATTTTCCATTTAAAATGGGAGCCGACGTTAAGCTATCAGGAGACCATTGAATTTGTCAGCCTGTGGTATTACGATTTTTACGAGAAAAATAAGGACATGAAGGCTTTGACGATTGATCAGATTGAAATATATCAGAAAAAGGCAATGGACAGGGGACTTCAATGGTGCAGGTAAATATTGATGGGGTGGTCTTGACCCCTCTTAAGAAAATTGAGAATCCCAAGGGTGATGTGTATCATGCGCTAAAGAATACCGATGCCGGCTATGTCGGCTTTGGCGAGGCCTATTTTTCCACGGTGAAAGCAGGGGAAATAAAGGGGTGGAAAAAACATAAAATAATGACCATGAATTTGATCGTTCCAGCGGGCACAATAAAAATTGTTTTATATGACGGCAGAGAGGAGAGTATAAGCAATGGTCAATTCATGAAGGTTATCCTTTCACCAAGCAACTATTTTAGATTAACCGTCCCGCCTAATATATGTATAGCTTTTCAAGGAATAGACTCTTCACTAAATCTACTTTTAAATATTGCTGATATTCCCCATGATCCTATAGAGTCTGAAAATATTATTCTAAGCGAAATAGATTATGATTGGGATACTGGCTTTTAACCTTTCATTTCTAAATTGTGACTGTAGTCTTCAAATGAAGACTTTGGTAGGCCTACAGTTTGGATTTGTATTTTCTTTGTCAATTTCCTGCAGCATAAATTTTCCTGAGATTAGTTAATAATGCTATTTTATTTACAGGCCATTTTTGTTTCATTTGTAATACTGCACCAAAACAATATATGGGTGGCGTTGATTCCCAAACCCTCACTTATGATCATTTGTATTGGGGCTTATATTTACTCGTTTTCAATATTATTAAGAAGATTCTATTTAATAAAATATCCAGCTCGCATATTTATTATATTATTTGTTAGTTTTTTAGTTATGTTTGCTGCACATTTTGTAATAGGAAGAGAAGTTCGATCAATTATTGGATATTGGTTAGTTACTGGTATATCAGTGATTATTGTATTATTATGGGGAAAGAGACAAGAAATATATGCAATAAAAGTGTTCATCATTTTTTGTACAATAATTTCTCTGCTAGGAATTATCGCATGGCTCATTGTCAATTTCACTTTCTTTTTTCAAGGGTATGTAGATCAAGCACAGATTATTGATCTTAGCGAATTCACTGGAGGCCGAATGGGACGGGGATATGGCCATAAGACCAATGTCTTCGGGGTCGACATGGACGCTTATTCCTTCCCTTATTCCTTAGGCTTAGTTCTTACCGGTAGCTATGCCTATGAATTGCTTGGGATTCCCTTTTTCAGGGCTTCCGGAATATTCCATGAGCCTTCTACAGCAGGGTTTATGACTATTTCAGCATTTATATTAACTTGCAATTCAACTTATTTCGGGAAGTGGCAAAGAAGAACTTTTTTGACACTACAACTTTTCTTTATACTCTTCTCAATGTCTCTATCGGTAGTAATCTCTCTAATATCTGTTTTTATTCTATATAATATCCTCGATTGGTATAAGAAGAATCTTTCTAGGGGAAATGTGATTAATCCGATTAAAATGTTTCGTTTTGTTGTTATTATTAGCCTTGTTGTATATATTGGTTATTATAGTTATCATATACCTTCTGTTAGTGGAATGACAAAAAATATACTAACCTCGAAGCTCAACTATTACGCTTATAAACTTGTTACTGTGGGTCATACTAGTATTATGAGTCCAAGTTTGTTTGTCGTTTATTTTTATTTTCTCGTAGTCAGCCTGTACTGTTTTATTAATGCTAACAAATATAATAATGACTCTTTAATGTTTTCTTCACTGATTATGATATGCTTTCTTGTATTTGCTTTGAAAGGTTATTTTCAGCATCTGATTATATATCCTGCTTTTTTTATCTTTTTTTCTCTCATGATAAAAAATCTTGGCAAATCAATCTCACCTTCCCGCAGTCATCAATTAGGCTATATTATCGCGAAAAATACTGCAATCAACAAAATGCCTGTGACGACGAAATAGCCTGCCGAACAACGACTTTTCACTTGTTGGCCTTTGAGTCACAGCGAAGGCGGTAATCATAAAACTCTCCGCTATCTGCTAACCTTTATTTAGAAAATATGGTATACGTCCGACAATCTCAAGGCCCGACTCGTGTGATGTTTTACGAACCTTATCCGATGGGCTTGAGTGGGAATTTTCTCACGCAGCGCATGATCCTTGAGCGGTTGGACCATGAACAATTTCACCCTGTCGTTGTGAGTCCTAAAGAGGGCGTGGCGCTTGATCGTTTTCGAGCGATGGGTGTGGAATGCGTGGTAATTCCCCCCCCAGATTCCCTTGGTCGCTATGGCGGGGCGATTCTTCGGGAGGGGGTGTTGGGTAAATTTAAATCTTCCATTGGTCTGTTGCAATACAACCTTCATGTGGCTCGTTTTCTCCGTATCCAAGAAATTGATATCATATACGCCAATTGTGTGCGCGCTCAGCTGAGTGTGGGGCTTGCTGCCTGGCTTGCAAGGGTGCCGATTCTTCTCTATGTTAAGGGAGAATTGGCAAATCCGACATTAGATTTTTTGAGTTTTTTACTAGCTGATCGGGTTCTTTTTATGTGTCGTAATTCTTTGCTGAAGTATCCAAATCTGGTCAAGAAATGGAAATCAAAAATCTCCATACTCGAGGGTGGTCTCGAACCGTCCGAGTTAAATGATGCACTTAATAATGACAAGTCCGATCTGATATATGAGTTAGATATTCAACATGACAACTTCAATGTTTGTGTTGTAGGTCAGATATGTCCTATGAAAGGCCAGCATGTTGTTATCAAGGCTCTATCGCATTTGGTTTCTGATACCACCAACCTCCGAGTATACATTGTCGGAGACCCTATTATTAGCGAATATGATCATTACATGGAAAACTTGAAGAATCTTGTGGAGGAATATAACTTATCAAATTATGTTCGATTTACGGGTTGGCGGAATGATTCCATGAAAATTATATCTTGTATGGATCTACTCATTAACCCGAGTTTCTCGGAAGGTTTTGGCTATGTTCCTCTTGAAGGTATGGCTCTTGGTCTTCCTGTGATTGCTACCAAGGTTGGGGTTTTGCCAGAAGCTATTGTTGATGGGATAAATGGATTTCTTGTTGAACCTGGTGATGATGAAGGCATCACCCGGCGCTGGCGCGAGTTACTCAACAATCTCGAACTTTGTCAGCGGATCGGCCAGGAAGCCCGGCGCACAGTGTATGCCAATTACCTGGTCGACAATAAAGTGACACGTCTGTCGGAAATCTGGGCTGAGATGTCTGGAAAACAATTCTAAAACATAGGCTGATATCTGATATTCTAATGTGTGGAAATAGATTCGCAATATTTTAACAAGGAGTTTTTGTGAAACAATTCATTAAATCAGTATTGCCATTCATAGATATTGTTTTGATGCCTTTTGTCTACCCTGCAGGTTTACTATTAAAAGCTATTCGGAGGGTGGGGGTTAGCCGAATGCGTATGTGTAAGACAGCCTTGTTGCAGGTGGGCGTATTCCCCATTAGGAATCACTATTTTGAGCCGTTGTTTGATGAACAGCAAATAAAACGCCCATTATCTGACGACCGGCATCTTCCTGGTATTGACTTGAATGTAAATGAACAAATAGAAATTCTTGAATGCTTCCATTTTGAAGATGAACTTGACAATTTGCACACCTCTTATACTGACGAATTAACATTTTATCTTGATAATGGTACGTTCGAGTCTGGAGATGCCGAATACTGGTATAATACAATTAGGTTAAATAAACCAAAAACAATAATTGAAATAGGGAGCGGTTTTTCCACCCTCATGGCAATAAAAGCAATAGTAAAAAATCAGGAGGAGATAGATGGGGATAACCTTCATGACTATAGATGTAAGCATATTTGTATAGAGCCTTTTGAGAGTCCATGGTTAGAGAGAACAGGTGTTTCTGTTATTCGACAGAAGGTAGAAGATGTTGACAAAGAGTTGTTTGCCGAATTAAGCGAAAACGATATTCTTTTTATTGACTCATCACACATAATTAAACCTCAAGGGGATGTTCTTTTTGAGTATCTCGAATTACTACCAATATTACACAAGGGTGTTATTGTTCATATTCATGATATATTTACTCCAAAAGACTACTTGGATAGATGGATACGGCAAAAAATAATATTTTGGAATGAACAATACCTGCTGGAAGCGTTCCTAACATCAAATCATGACTGGAAAGTCATCGGTGCATTAAATTATCTTCATCATAATCATTATAAAAAGATGAAAAAAGTTTGTCCTTACCTGACACCTTCCAGAGAACCAGGATCGTTCTATATAAAAAAAACCAATTGAGAGATATTGCGTAATTCTCTGCGTAGTGTGGGAAGTGTTAGATGAAACAAAGATGATGACTAAAGAGGTCGAGTTATTTTACCGCTATAATGGTTGCAGGGCGGAGAAAATATGGATGCTGCTCAATTTACAGATGTGGGCAAAAAAATGGTACACAACCTAATAATTATAAAAGGGGGTATCCACTTAGCGCAAGTTGATTGCTTTGTGTTGCCCCATTATTAATGGCCATTTTATTCGATCCACGCACTCTGTGCATTATAGCATCGTTAAACGCATACAAAAACTTAAGATATTAATAGGTTACAATCATAACCCAGGGAAAACAACTTGAGTCGAGTAATAGTTCCGTATGGTCGATTCCAAACATGATTTTTGACGCGATCACTCATTTTGTGTCTACTTGCGCTAAGTGGATATCCCATTATAATAATACCATATATTATTATAAATTTGGAAAAAAATGGACTATATTAATGACACGCGAGAAGCCTTTAAAAACTCTCTGAAGGCAAAAGTATATAAAGAACAATACACCAAGGGGACGAAATGGGCCCGTTTTACAATGTGGAGAATACGACGATGTGTAAAGAAAGCACTTGACGAGTGCAATCTGACAAAAGAAGACAGCTTGTTGGATATCCCCTGCGGAACTGGACTCCTGCTTAAAGTGTTTAACAAATATCCGTCTTTTTTTTATGGAGCAGATATTTCACTTGAGATGATGAGTTATGCATTTATAGAAGATTCCCATAAAAACAAAGTAGCGTTTACCCAAGGTGATGTTACCAAGCCTCCTTTTAAAAAAAGCACTTTTGATTGTGTATTAACTATTGGTTTAATGCACCGCGTGCCTGCAGATATCAAGGAAAAAGTTTTAATAGAGATAAGTTCTCTATCCAAAAAATATGTCATCGTATCCTATACCTTAGATAGTCCCACTCAAAGAGTGAAACAATGGTTAATCAAGAAAATGTTTCCAAACCACATTCCTGCTCCTGCTCCTGACAGTTTAAAGAATATCATTAATGCGTTCAAGGCGAACAATTTAATGGTTAAACGCACATATAGGTATGTATATTTTTTTTGCGCCCAAAATCTATTTTTATTACAAAAAAAATAATATGGAAGAAACAGAAGAGTTCAGAAATGAAATAGTAAAAATCATTAGAGAACGAGATTTCATACTAGAATGCAAAAGAGACTCAATACGAGTAGGTCCTTGGGAGATTAATGATTTTTCAATTTGTTTTTGGGTGAATGTTGCTAACCATAGGGGGCGAAGAGATATTTATGTAAAAATACCCAAAATAATCTTATATAAAAAAGAAAATGAAAAAAATATGCTTTTTTCTGATGATGACAGAGAATTAGCCGAAGAGGAGTATCGCAGTCTCGTTCATCTTTCTCGCTACTGGCCTAAAGATGAAAATAATGTTCGCTTTGTTAAGCCATTAGGGTTTTTAAAGGAATATAATGCAATTATTACTGAACGGTTCTATGCTAAGCATCTCTTTAAGATCTTCAGACGATTTGATCTGAAAAGAAGATTTACAAAAAAGGCTGATTCCATACACTCAGTTATGTCACGATTAGGTATGGCCCTTTCTGAATTTCATCAGACATCAATAAGTGAATGTAAATTTAATATAGAAAGTATTCTAATAAAAATAGAGAGTTGTTGCTCGCAGCTTAAGTCGTTTGGAATAGACCCAGAAATTATAGATAATTTAATATTTAAACTCAGGGAGTTTCATGGCCTTAAAATATATACGCATAATACTAACACCCTTAAGGGATTTGATGTTCGACAAGTTTTTATCAACAACGAAGGCACAGTATTCATATTGGATCCGGGGAGAATGAAAACGGACTACACAGAAATGGATTTAGCCAGATTTATTGTTACATGCAGAATACTTTATTGGGGAAGTATGTGGTTCTTTTTTCGCATTAGCCCTGACAAGTCCTATGAGGAAAGTTTCCTTCAGGCTTATTACGGACGCAATAAAAGGCCTGGTAAGGTTCTTTGTTTATTAACCATTAAAGAACTTCTTAAGCATTGGAGAATGGCGTATACAGTTCTCGGCTTAAAGCAATGGCCTTCGCTGATCAAGGAATTCCTAAAAAAGACATATATAGATCCATTCTACAAATGGCAGATTAATGCCGAACTTGCTAATTTGGAGAGATAAGTGGATTACAATAAAGATGAAAGAAATGCATATCGGAATGAAATAAAGCAAAAAAATATCAGGGACAATACACCAGGGTACTAAGTGGGCGTGCTTCACTATGTGGAGGCAACGGGTACTTATACTGATAAAAAAAACTATTTCTTTCAACATTTTTTATTAGAGGAGTTATAGAAAAGGTGAGGGGTATTAATACGAAATTATCAGTAGGTGAGCATATTTTAAAAGTGTCGCGATATCTCTATTATTTGATAAAGTGCCTTTTATTAATCAAGGAGCCTTTGCGTTTCATCTATCATTACGTAAGTATTACATTACCGCGGGAGAATAGTATTGAGCTAGGCACTGGGTTAAAAATATTTCTGTCCGATAATCCAGTGGACATTATTACTGTTTTCGTTATTTTTGTGAAAGAGGATTATCAGGGATTCCACATTTTAAGAATATATTAATCATTGAAAATGCTAATTTACTAATCTTTCCACTTCTATTGTTATTTTTTGATTTGTAGGGGTGTATATCTGCGCTTGGTTAAATTTTC